>ERZ1673960.5-NODE-5-length-250330-cov-28.191497_pt1 | contig 250330 bp, 227 predicted proteins | sample MGYA00580190_ERZ1673960 | MGnify/ENA primary metagenome ERZ1673960 (study PRJEB41334, sample SAMN05608106) | rock metagenome | biome: terrestrial subsurface; feature: shale formation; material: shale | place: USA: Pennsylvania ...
CTCGCCAGACGCACGTCGCCCTTGCACCGCGTACGTCGCGCATCTTGCGCGACAATCCACACCGCGCCGTGCGCAGAATGCGCACGCTACCACCGCATGATGTTACCACCGCGTCACGTACGTCGCGCATCCTGCGCGACAATCCACACCGCCCCGTGCGCCCAAGGCGCACGCTACGTCCGCGCCGCGTACGTAGCGCATCTTGCGCGATAATCCACATCGCCCCGTGCGCAGAATGCGCACGCTACCACCGCGCCCTGTACGTCGCGCATTGTGCGCGACAATCCACATCGCGCCGTGCGCAGAATGCGCACGCTACCACCGCGCCACGTACGTCGCGCATTGTGCGCGACAATCCATATCGCCCCGTGCGCAGAATGCGCACGCTACGACCGCACCACGTACGTCGCGCATCTTGCGCGACAATCCACATCGCGCCGTGCGCAGAATGCGCACGCTACCACCGCGCCACGTACGTCGCGCATTGTGCGCGACAATCCATATCGCCCCGTGCGCAGAATGCGCACGCTACCTATAATTTTTGTTTATATATAATCGTAAACTGCATTATCTTCGTATTGCTAACTACTGGTATATTGCCGTGCATAAATTCTTTGTGTTATGGCCCATGGAGAGCAGTAATGAATAAATATAATGCAATCACGCTCGCCGTTGCTACGGCAACGTCGTTGGGTAGCTTACCCGTATTAGCTCAGCAGCAAGATCAAGCTGAGGCGGATGTTGAAGAGGTAATACAGGTTGTAGGTTCACGTCTTTCTTACCGAACTGCTACCGATGGTGCTGCACCTGTCGATATTATTTCAGCTGACGATTTAGCAGCTACGGGTATTACCGAGACGGCGAAAGCGCTTCAATACGCAGTACCGAGTTTTAATTTCCCGTCGTCATCGGTTACTGACGGAACTGATGCGGTGCGTCCAGCGTCTCTACGGGGATTATCTCCAGATCACACCTTAGTATTGGTGAATGGCAAACGTCGTCATAAGTCGGCCCTAGTACACTTAAGTGGCACAACCGGCCGCGGTAGTTCCAACGTAGACTTGAATGCGATTCCTATTTCAGCGATTAAGCGAATCGAAGTGTTACGCGACGGTGCTGCAGCACTTTACGGTTCGGACGCAATTGCTGGGGTAATCAATATCGTGCTTAAAGACAACGATTCTGGCGGCACAGCTAATGCACAAGTCGGTCAAACCTACGAAGGCGACGGGGAGCAGTATAAGCTATCTGCTAGTGGTGGGTTTAAGGTCGGTGACAACGGCTCACTAACGCTATCCGGCGAATTTCATCACAAGAACCGTACCAATCGCGCGGGACCTGATCCTCGTCAGCAGTATCCAGAATTGCCTAACGGAGAGCCTGACCCAAGAGAAGAAACATTCGATCGCTACAGCTTTCACGTGGGTGATGCAGAATATGAGAACGCTGCCTTATTCGCAAACTATGAGCAAGAAGTGGTTGAAGGCGGCACTTTGTATGCCTTTGCTGGCGTAAGTGACCGCTCATCGGAATCGGGTGCGTTTTATCGTCGTGCATTGCAATCTAATACGCTGACTGAAATCTATCCAGATGGTTTTCTGCCAATCCTTGCACCAGACGTTAAAGACTACTCTGCATATTTAGGCTACGAATGGTTGCAGGGGGAGTGGACGATTGATGTCAGTGCGGGTCATGGCGTTAGCGAGTTTCAATACAACGTTGAAAACTCTTTGAATGCCTCTTTAGGGCCGACTCAAACACCGACGTCATTTGAAGCAGGCACGTTGGAAAATAAAGAGACAAACGTCACCATTGACGCTCAGCGATTTTTGCCGTTTTTTAATAATTCCGACTTATCAATAGCGACGGGAATTAGCTATAGAAAAAACACTTATCAAATTACAGCGGGTGAAGAGGCCTCTTATATTGATGGAGGTTATCAAGATCGTCCGTCCGGTAGTCAGGGTTTCAGTGGCTTCACTCCGGATTCGGAAGTCGATCAAAGTCGCGATAACGTCGGTATTTATTTAGAAGCAGAGAACCAGCTGACCACTGATTTTATGTGGGGCGCAGCCGTTCGGTACGAGGACTACTCTGACTTTGGTGATAATACAAGCTGGAAGCTATCAGGTCGTTACGACATTACAGACAGGTTGGCTATTCGTGGTGCAGTGAATACTGGCTTTCGAGCTCCGAGTGTTCAGCAACTTTACTTTACCAATGTATCGACTTTGTTTGTTGATAGAGGTGACGGTTTAGTACCAGAACAATCAGGAACTTTTAACAATCTGAGCGACGTAGCTAACGCACTCAACATCGGTCGTTTGCAGCCAGAAGAGTCACAGAGTTACAGTTTAGGCTTAGTGTGGAATGGTTATAATGGTCTCGCGGTGACATTGGATGCGTATCAGATAGCGATAGATGATCGTATCATTCTATCAGGTGACGTCTCGCCTACTGATTCGCAGGCCGTGGCTGATGCTTTAGCGCAAACTAACGCCGATAACGCTCGATTCTTTGTGAACGCAGTGGATACCACCACTCAGGGTATTGACCTTGTTGTGAGCAAAGATTTCGAACTTAATAATTATGGGTCACTCAAAGCGCAACTTGCATATGGCTACAATGATACCGAGATTGACTCTGTAAACTTACCGCCGCTACTTGATGGTTTAGAGCAAGTTCTTTTTGATGAAGACGAACGAGTGAGAATGACAGAGTCGGTTCCCTCAAGTAGTGCTTCACTTGGTTTGACTCACCAATTAGGTCGTTGGACTAGCAACGTTCAATTTAGTTACTTTGGTACTTATAGTATCAATTATTCCAGTGGCAAAGAGACTTACGGACCGAATTGGATTACTGACATTACAGTGAGTTACGCGCTAAATGATCAGTTTGATATCACGGTCGGAGCGCAAAACCTGTTCAACGAATACCCAGACGAACGGGGTGAAGGTAATCAATTTAATGGTATCTTCAAATATCCACTTACTAACTCGCCAATTGGATTTAATGGCGGCTATGTTTATACAGAAGTTGAATACCGTTTCTAATGAAATCGAGTTAGTCAAAACCGCCACAAAGTGGCGGTTTTTTTATATTTAACGCTTAATAACTTTGAAAATAAACACCGTAAATATAAAAATGTTCTAATAAACAATCACTTATATATTGGCATGACATTTGAATTATATTCACTGAAGTGAATAGTTGAGGAGAACAATATGTCCACGTATAAACGAAGTGCCGGTAAAGGTTGGCTCATTGCATTAGTGATTGTGGGCGCGCTATTTTTCGCCCCAGAGATACTTTCGGGGTTGGGTTTTGCGGTCGGCTCAGTCATTGAATTTACAATCAGTCTATTGATCGGTTTCGCCATTGTTGGATTAGTATTTTTTGTCGTGATGACTGTGTTTGGTAGCGTCCTACTAGGACTTGGTGCAGGTTTTCTTGCCTTGATATTTACCGGGATTGGTATGTTTTGGCCGCTTATCATTTGTTTGCTGATTCTTTACTTTGTATTTCGGGATCGACGCAAAACCGTGTAACATCATCTCAATGATCAATAATTGAGGTGAATATCATGTTAAAACTCTTCTTTGGTCTTGCGCTCATGGTTTCTAGCGGAGCTATAGCGCAAGATGCGTTGACTATTACTGATGCGCGCGCGAAAGAGTCAATCCCAGGCTCAAATAATGGCGTCGCGTTCGCAACAATAAAAAACAACTCGACTGCCACCATAGTGATTAAAAGCGTATCTTCAAATGTCAGTAAAATGACTCAGATCCATACGCATAAAATGAAAGATGGCATGATGTCGATGATGCATGTTCCTGAGCTTGCGATTGCTCCCAACGAGCAAGTTGTATTTCAAAGTGGAGGTTATCACTTCATGTTGATGGGATTGAAACAGCCTTTGTCTCAGGGGGAAACTTTTAATCTGACCATTTCGTACGATAATAATCAGACACAAACTATTTTAATTCCGATTGAGGGTCGATAACAGGCTATGCGAATAGGCAAATTAAAGTTAAGTGTAAAGTGGTTACTCATTTCATTAGTATCCTTTCTAATCTTACTGTGGATAGTTGCGTGGTGGTTTTCTGAAGAGCCAGATACGTTTGACGTTGAACAACGTGTTGAAGCCGAAGCTAAGCGTCTCAATCTAGAGCCCGTAAACGGTTTCGCAACTTCAACGGCGGCCATTGATGTGTTGGATACGCTGCTAAATAAGCGCGGCGGTTATATGAGTAATGACCTTCTGCCACCGTTTGCCTGGGTCGACGATATTCCTGCCTGGGAATATGGGGTTGTCCAAATGACCCGTGATTTGCTGTTAGTTATGCGTAACGAGTATAGCCGCTCACAGTCCCAATCAGCTGAGAACACTTTTCTTGTCGTAGCTCAGCCGGCAATGAATATTGATCATACCAGTTGGTTTGCGCCATCACCCGAAAGTGAATTCAGTGAAGTGATAAGTCAACTTAAGCAGTATCGTTTGGCACTTGCAGATCCTAACGATCACTCAGCTCAATTTTACTCTCGAGCCGATAATTTGCGTGCGTGGGTTGCAGAAGTAGAGAAGCGTTTAGGTTCTCTATCTCGCCGTTTGAGTGCCAGTGTTGCGCGAGTAGAGCCCGATGTCACCTTGGCGGGTGATGCGAATGCACGACAGTCAACGCCAACGCCTCGTATCGTCCGTGAGCAAACGAGCTGGTGGAAAATTGACGATGTCTTTTACGAGGCCCGCGGCGCTTCTTGGGCTTTACTCCACTACTTAAAAGCAGTTGAAATCGATTTCAGGGATATCCTAGAAGATAAAAATGCGTTAATTAGCTTGCAACAGATAATTAGTGAATTAGAGTCAACGCAGAAGACGTTATGGAGCCCAATGGTCCTTAATGGTTCTGGATTTGGATTGATGGCAAATCATTCATTAGTCATGGCTAATTATATTTCTCGTGCAAACGCTGCGCTTATCGAATTACGTAGCTTATTAGCACAAGGCTGAACAACTTAAATAGGATAACACTATGAAGCACTTTGCGAAGGTATTACCACTTGCTGGTTTAGCGCTAGCTCCTATGGCAGCGAGTGCCGACACCGTATTAGGTGTGTTTGCTGGTGGGCAGTATTGGGATGGAAATGTCGATGGTTCGATTTCAGCTTTTGATCCGTTAGTACAGTTAGGCAATTATGATGATCAAGGTGAGACGTTCTCCAGCTACTATGTTGCACTTGAACATCCAATACCCTTAATTCCGAATTTTAAAGCACGTTGGAATGACATGACGGTCGACGGAGATGGCATAAATCCAAAAAGCGATTTTAGTCACGTTGATTATATTCTTTATTATGAAATCTTTGACAACGATATCGTCTCGATTGACTTAGGTGTCAATGCAAAACGCTTTGATGGAAACACTCGTTATATCGTCGCAGATGCCGCTGTTACTCCCGTTGATTTCTCTGGTACGGTACCGATGGCTTACGCATCAACAAAAATCGGACTACCATTCACTTCTTGGTGGATCAATGCTGAGGCGAGCGCATTAAGTTTTGACGATAGCGATATCCGCGATGTTAGTGCATCAGTCGAGTATCAGTTCTTAGATAATGCGGCGATAGACGCGAGCGTGCGTTTAGGGTATCGCGATATGGAAATTAAGCTCGATGATATCGACGATACGTACAGTGATATTCGGTTCTCGGGTCCGTTCGTGTCAGTTGACGTTCATTTCTAGATAGCCTGTTATAAATACTTGCAGTTAAAGTTCGATATGGCTAGATTGTTATATCGGAATTAACAAATTGCAGGCAAGAATGAGCAGTAAAAATGAAGAGCCGCTGTTTCTTATCGACGATGAGGAGGAAACGAGGGCAGTTAGTGCATTAGAGAGTTGGAAAATCTTGATCGTCGACGATGATCAAGAGATTCATGCCGTGACTAAAATGGCGCTTTCGGATGTGCTGATTGCTGACAAGTCGCTTGAGTTCATTCATGCTTATAATGGTCAGCAAGCAATGGATATGCTGGCTGACCATGACGACATCGCAATGGTGTTGTTGGATGTTGTCATGGAATCCGATGATGCTGGACTCAAGGTTGCACGAGCCATACGTAATGAATTACGTAACGAAGAAGTTCGAATTGTGCTACGCACCGGCCAACCCGGTTACGCGCCAGAAGAAAGTGTTATCAAAGATTATGATATAAACGACTACAAAACAAAAACGGAACTGACCCGAAGTCGCTTGTTAACCACTGTTTTTGCTGCCATCCGTTCATACCAACAACTACGTACTATCAACGAAAACCGCCGCGGGTTACGAAAAATTATTCACTCTGCATCGAATCTGATGGAAAAGCACTCTATTGTGAATTTTTCTGAGGGCGTGGTGACTCAGTTAGCTTCGCTATTAGGGTTGTCAGCCGAGGGTATCGTAGGAGCGCGAGCGCCACATAAAGATGATGACATTCTTGTACTTGGGGCAGCAGGGCATTTCGCTGGAAGTATTAATCGCTCAATTTCGAGTCTTAATTCGGCATTTATAGAAGAAGCGGTGAAACAGTGCTTGCGGGAAAAGCGTCATATTCAATTACAGGGCGCTTCCGTATTTTTCATCGATGGACAAGTTCATCAAGCCGCTGCTTACATAGAAACAGAAGAGTTGCTGGAGAATTATGACCAAGAGTTACTCGAGGTGTTTCTCGCTAATATTGCCGTGGGATTTGAAAACGCGAACTTGTTTGAGGAGTTGCGTGCCGCGGCTTATCGTGATCCATTGACAGGTGTCGCAAATCGAAGCGAGTTTTCTAAACGCCTATCAGACCTCGCAAAGCAGAAAGATGAACATATTGTCGTTTCAATTATGGATATCGACCATTTTTCTGATGTGAATGATGGGCTAGGCCAGGATGTTGGCAACTTATTACTTCGGTCGGTCGCTTTGCGCTTGAGTGAGCAACTGGGGCCAGAGGTTTTTATTTCACGCATTGCCGCTGATGTCTTTGGTTTAATTGGTCCCGAAGAAATTATCTCGCCCCGTAATCTGAATGAGTTATTTAGACTTCCGTATAGAGCGGGAGAGCATCATATTCCATTGAGCATTACCTGTGGCTTTACTGCTGCATCGAATAGCGAGCATGAGAGCGGTAAGAGCTTGCTTAAGCAGGCCTATATTGCACTTAAAAATGCGAAGAAGAATTCTTTTGAGCGTCATAATTACTATCTGCCTTATATGGAGCAGGAAACTCAGCGTCGATTACATATTGTACGCATGCTGCGGGCGGATTTCGCAGAAAGACGGTTAGAGGTGTGGTATCAGCCGCAAGTCTGTTTAGCTTCAAAACGGATTATTGGGGTTGAGAGCTTACTGCGGTGGCCGCAGCGCGATGGTAGTTTTATCTCTCCTGGCGAGTTCATTCCGCTGGCAGAATATTCAGGGTTAATCGTTGATATCGGTGCTTGGGTCATTGAAGAGGCGTGCCAGCAGATCCGCCAGTTTGACGAGCTAGGTTTGCCCGAACTTCGCGTTGCTGTCAACGTATCAGTGCCGCAATTTAGAATGCGTGATTTTCCTGAGTTAGTCGAACAGCAGTTACAAAACCATAATGTCAGCCCAGACCGACTTGAACTGGAAATCACTGAGAGTATTGTGATGGAAGACCCTGATCTTGTGGCCGATATACTTTACCGTCTAAAACGGCAAGGTATTCATGTGGCTATTGATGATTTTGGCGTCGGCTTCTCATCGTTGAGTTATCTTCAGAAACTTCCACTCGATCGTATTAAAATCGACAAGACATTCGTACACAACTCAAATGAAGACAGTGGCCGTATCATTATTGAGACTATTGTGAATATGGCTCATCGACTTGGAATGAGTGTGTTAGCAGAGGGTATTGAGCTTGAAGAGCAAGTGAGTTATTTCAAAAACTTACAGGTGGCGGAGGCACAGGGATTTCATTTCGCGAAGCCCATGCCAGCACAACGGTTGGCGGAGCTGCTTGCTAAACAATCCGCCAACATAGATTAATATCGTTACTGATAAACCGTGACGCTATCAGCTTTCATTGAATAGCCCGTAACCGCTAAATCACTGTCTGTGCGTTGAGTTGAGATAGTTCCTTCGACCCAAACCGCATCGTAGGTGTTCTCGTAAGGAACACCTTCTTCGAACTTAACGTGGATAATTTGGTTAGGAGGCGGTGGTGGAACATGGATACAAGCACCAAAATACGGGACTAATAAGAACTCTGTAACCGCGTCCGCGTTGCCTTCCAGTTGTACGACATAGCCAGGAATTTTCACTTTCTTGCCATCTAGCGCCTGTACAACAGGTGCATCAAGAAACTTTTGCTCTGCTTCTTCAGGGTTTTGGTCGTAATACGACTGAGGCTTTACGGGGGGAGGGGTAAAGCCTTCAGGTACTAAATCTTTCCAACCAATTTTTTCGCTTGCGAACGCCATGTTCTGACTCGCCAGAAATAGCAACGCCGTGCTCATCATTACTTTCAAACTATACTTCATACTTTCACCGTTAAACCGTCTGCAAGTGATTGGCGGTAAGCGCGCCAAGCAGGTACAAGACTCATTAAGAAGCCTGCAACAACCACAAATAACATTCTCCACCATTCTGCAGCGGTAGGCCACTGCAGAGCAAACAATAATCCCGTTTGCTGCTGAATCACACCGGCAAGGGAAATTTGCAGGATATATAGCAACGCCAGCCCCGACGCCGTAGCAATGATCGTTAATAATACTGCCTCAGTGACCAACAACGTGAACAGCGTGCCAGGACCCGCACCTACCGCTCTTAACACAGCCATCTCTCGGCTGCGTTCACGTAGACTTGCCAGTAAGATCGTTAGCATGCCGAGTAGGCCAATGATAACTACAATAGCGGAGATACCATTAAGAGCTTGCTCAAACACACGTAATGTCTTCCAAAGTTGTTGCAATGTTTGTCCCGGCATTAATGCAGTCAGTGGCTCACCATCTGCGGTGTTGATGTCGCGCTGCATAAATAACGCCATTTGGCGCGACTTTAAACCCACCAATGCCGCGCTTATAGCGCTGGTCGGGTGATGGTGGTCAGCGTGCTCATCATGACCGGTGTGCTCGTGCGCATGCTCTTCGGCTTCGCTAGCAGTCTCTCCGCCATGAATGTCCTCAAGCGTTTTTAAGTCAACATAAATGGATTGGTCAACAGGGGTGCCTGTGCGTTTCAAAACGCCAACAACATCAATTGGATGTCCACTGTGTTGGCTAAAGCTTATGCCGCCTGTGCCATGTGCGATAATGAGTTGGTCGCCAACTCTAAAGTCCAACTTTTCTGCGGCATCAGCGCCTAATACGGCTTGCTCAGAATGATTAAACCACTCGCCGTGCTGCAATTTAAGTGGCTGTTGGTTGGCATACTTAAAATGCTGGAAGTAACCGGCGGTCGTCGCAACAACCGGCATGCCACTGACACTATCACCCAAGGAAATGGGTACTGACCATTCTACCTGACGATTTTGGCTAAGCTTCTCATAGCTCTGCCAACTCATGCTATTGTTAAGCGCTCCGATATGAAAAACAGACGCCAGTAGCAGTTGTACGTCGCCGCTTCTGGGGCCGACGATGAGATCGGTGCCCGATACGGTATTCGCGAAATTCGCTTGGACTTGTTCTTTTACTCGTTCAACGGCGAGCAGTAGTGCGACGCTGACAGCAATTGCAATAACCGTCAGTAACGCACTGGTTTTGCGATTAGCCAAGCTTTTAATAGCAAGTTTAAGCATGGGGTGAACCTCCCGCTGCTCGATTGATGTCGCTTAACTCAACATGACGATTAAAATACTGCCCGAGACTCGCATCGTGCGTCACAAATAATACGGTTGTATTATTCTGTTCGCTGAGTTCGAGCAAAAGTTTTATAAAATCATCTCTGCGATCGCTATCGAGCGCTGAAGTCGGTTCGTCAGCGATCAATAACTCGGGTGCACCGAGCAATGCTCTTGCAGCTGCCACGCGTTGCTGTTGACCCACACTCAAGTTAGCCGCCGCTTGTTGTTGCTGCGAGGCACTAAGACCGAGCCGTTTTAAGTATTGAATAGCGAGCTGTTCCGCCGACTGGCCACTTTCAGCTACGCGCTGGCGGCGTTTAGGAGAAAATTGAGTTGCCAGGAGCACGTTGTCGAGCGCGCTTAAGTATGGGAGTAAATTGAATTGCTGAAAAATATAGCCAATGTGATTAGCTCGAAATCTATCGCGCTTGCGACCACTGAGGTTAGATAAGGACTGGTCGAGTAAACTCACATTCCCCTGTTGAGCTACGTTGATACCCGCAAGCAACGATAACAACGTCGACTTACCACTGCCACTCGGTCCGCGGAGCAAAACGGATTCACCCGTTTCTACCTGCCAGTGAGGAATATCTAAAGTGAGTTGACCACCTTGCCACGCAAAGGCAAGGTGGTCGATTTCTATGGCATAAGCCATAATTACTTCTGAGCGCGTTTGTAAGAGGACTCGATTTCCTCTTTCGCGTCTGCTGCGTTACCCCAGCCTTCGACTTTGACCCACTTGCCTTTTTCGAGTTCTTTGTAACGCTCAAAGAAGTGCGTGATTTGTGCACGAAGTAATTCAGGAAGGTCATCAATGTCCTGAACATGGTCGTACTCTTTAGTCAGCTTACTCACCGGGACAGCAACGACTTTCGCATCTTCGCCTGATTCGTCGCTCATTTTAAGCACGCCGACAGGGCGGCATTTAATGACTGAGCCCGCTTGCAATGGATAAGGTGTAGGAACAAGCACGTCAACGGGGTCACCGTCGAGAGACAAGGTATGGTTCACAAAACCATAATTGCATGGATAGAACATTGGCGTCGCCATGAAACGATCAACCCAAAGGGTGCCAGTGTCTTTGTCGACTTCATATTTAATCGGGTCAGCATTTGCTGGAATCTCAATGATTACGTTCACTTCATCGGGAAGATTGTTACCCGCAGGTACGTTACCTAAACTCATAATGTTTCCTACATCAGTTAATTGTTAACCACTAAATTATATCGTTTGTCGCTATCGGGGCAAGGGATTAAGCTAAGGTCTTACCCATGCTTCTCATGATATTCAACGCATTTTTGTACTTCATTTGTCGAGCCCATGACAACAGCTACACGTTGGTGAATCTGCTCAGGCTCAATATCTAAAATGGGCACATAGCCATTACTTGCCGAGCCGCCCGCCTTCTCTACAATCATAGCCATTGGTGCAGCCTCGTACATTAAGCGCAGTTTATACGGCTTGTCAGGATTACGAGCATCCCACGGATATGTAAATAAGCCGCCACGAGTGACTAAACGGTGGACATCAGAAACCATTGCCGCGTTCCAACGCATATTAAAATTCTTTTGTCGAGGGCCGTCCTCACCCAAAAGCAGGTGTTCGACGTATTCGCGCACCGCCGTACCCCAGTGGCGTTGATTAGACATATTTATTGCGAACTCTTGAGTGTCCGCTGGGATAGACGCAGTGTCCTTAGTCAGTAAAAACTCACCTACTGTTTGGTCGAGCGTGTAGGTGCGGACATGCGATCCTGTTGTCATTACCAACATAGTCGAGGGACCATAAAGTACGTATCCTGCCGCGACTTGGTTACGCCCTTTTTGCAGAAACATAGATTCGTCATTGGCGCTATTTTCTGGCTTGGGTAAAACCGAAAAAATAGTACCCACTGTACCATTGATATCGATGTTTGAGCTGCCATCAAGCGGATCAAAAGCAACTAAGTACTCGCCTGAATTCGGACTCAATACAATGCTGTCCTCTTCTTCCGACGCAATTGCGTGTACACGAGGAGACTCAAGCAATAAGGTTTTGAGCAATTGGTTTGCGACCACGTCGAGCTTTTTCTGCGTTTCACCCTGGATATTTTCGTCCAGTGTTGAGCCCAATACCCCGGCGAGGGCGCCTTGATGCAGCCGAAAAGAGATCTCTTTAGCGGCAATTTGTATGGTATTTAGAACTGAAATCAGTCCTTCAGGTGCATTATCAGCACGGAGCGTTGGAAGCAGGCGTTTCATGTCGTTCCATTCCCTTTTTGTCGTGACAGGTGTATGGACGCGTATCGTACATTAATTCTGCGCAAAAATCCTGTTGATTGTGCGCTTGAATGATACACTTAGCCTTTTATTTTAGCTCGAAAACTAACTATGCATATTCACATTATTGGTGTCTGTGGCACATTTATGGGCGGCATCGCTCGTTTAGCAATTGAACTGGGTCATCAGGTTACAGGTTCCGACCAGCAGGTTTACCCGCCGATGAGTGATCAGTTGCGAGCTTTGGGTATTGATCTCATCGAGGGCTACCGTGCGGAGAATATCGATAAAACGGTCGAACTTGTCATTATTGGTAACGCTCTGAGTCGTGGAAACCCAGAGGTGGAAGCGGTACTCGATCAGAAGATGAGTTATTGTTCCGGCGCTCAATGGTTGCACGATAATGTCCTAGTTCAGCGTTGGGTGCTTGCTGTTTCCGGGACGCATGGTAAAACGACGACAGCCAGCATGCTTACTTGGATTTTGCAAGCGAATGGCTATCAGCCTGGCTTTTTGATTGGTGGCGTACCCGGTAACTTTGATGTGAGTGCAGCGCTGGGTAAAAGTGACTTCTTTGTTATTGAGGCGGATGAATATGATACCGCATTCTTTGATAAGCGATCTAAATTTGTTCATTATTCACCGAATACTCTAGTTATCAACAATCTTGAGTTTGATCACGCTGACATTTTCGACACGTTAGCTGATATTCAAAAGCAGTTTTCCCATTTATTGCGAATTGTTCCTGGAAATGGGCAAGTCATCATTCCCGACCAAGTCGATGCCATCGAACAGGTGATCACACAGGGTTGTTGGAGTGACGTGGTAAGGGTTGGCAAAGACTGGCATTACCATGCTAATTCAGCGGATGCGTCGTTATTTAATCTTCGTCGAGACGATAACGAAGTCGCTGTTAAGTTGCCTTTAGTGGGTACCCATAATATGCAGAATGCTGTGATGGCAATGATCGCGGCTTTCCATGTTGGCGTATTACCGCAACAGGCGGCTGAAGCGTTAGCAACATTTAAGGCCCCTAAGCGGCGATTGGAGTTATTGCTTGAGCACCGCGGAATAAGAGTGTTCGATGACTTTGCACATCATCCTACCGCCATTAAAACCACGGTAGAAGCGCTTAAAAAGAGCGAAACAGGACGACTAGTGGTATTTCTTGAACCTCGTTCAAATACGATGAAAAGCGGTGTCCATAAAGACGCTTTGGCAAACGCACTTGCCGATGCGGATAGTATTAATATATTTGCTCCTGCGTCTATCGAGTGGGACATTGCTAGCGCAGTGCCTAATGCGTGTGTATTTAGTAACACAGAAGCAATGTTGCAACATGCTATCGACGATCTAGTACCAGGTGATACGGTGGTTATTATGAGTAACGGTGGGTTCGAGGGTATGCAAAATCGCTTAGTCAAAGCTCTACAAGCAACATAAATCATGAGTTGGATAGTTAATAATGAGATCTGAAGATAACCGCATCACGGTCGCAATTACTGGAGCATCGGGTGCCCCTTACGCTATTCGTTTGATAGAATGTCTTCTGCAGCAGAAGCAACAGGTCTATTTACTTGTCTCGAGTGCGGCTCGTGTGGTGATGGCAACTGAGCATAACGTAAGCTTATCTGCGGCCCCTGAAAAGATGCAGCAGCAATGGGTCGAATTGCTTGAAAAACGCGGCGTTGAAGTCGTGCCAAACCAGCTACAAGTATTCGGTAAAGAAGAGTGGTTTTCACCGGTTGCTTCGGGCTCCGCCGCGCCTAAGCGAATGATTATTTGTCCCTGTTCGACAAGTACTTTGTCATCAGTGGCGTTAGGTAGCAGTAATACCTTGATCGAGCGAGCTGCCGATGTCGTTCTCAAGGAACGCGGGCAATTGATACTAGTTCCACGCGAAACCCCACTTTCGGCAATACACTTGCGTCATATGTTGCAGTTGAGTGAGCAGGGAGTCACGGTTATGCCCGCTGCACCGGGTTTTTACCACCAACCCGAGACGATCGACGATTTAATCGACTTCATGGTCGCTCGGATGCTAGATCACTTAGGTCTTGAACAGTCGTTGATGCAACGTTGGGGCTATGGAAAGGAGTAAACTTTAGTAATGACTAATGCACTAGAAATCAAAGGGTTAAGAAAAGTCTATAAGGGTGGCTTTGAAGCACTTAAAGGGATCGATTTAACAGTTCAAGAAGGTGACTTTTATGCGTTACTAGGTCCTAATGGCGCAGGTAAGTCTACAACCATTGGCGTGATCTCAAGCCTTGTCAATAAGACCGAAGGCAAGGTGACGGTGTTTGGGTATGACCTTGATACGCAGCTTGCCGATTTAAAAAGACAAATTGGCCTCGTGCCACAAGAGTTTAACTTTAACCAGTTTGAAACAGTACGTCAGATCGTCGTTAACCAAGCGGGTTATTATGGCGTACCAAGAAAGTTGGCGCATCAACGTTCAGAGAAATATCTAAAGCAATTGGGATTATGGGACAAACGTGACCAGCCTGCACGCGCGCTATCAGGCGGCATGAAACGTCGGCTCATGATCGCACGCGCCTTGTTGCACGAGCCCAAATTACTGATTTTAGATGAACCGACTGCTGGGGTTGATATTGAGCTACGCCGTTCGATGTGGGATTACCTCACACAAATTAATAAAGAAGGCATCACCATCATTTTAACGACTCACTATCTAGAGGAAGCTGAGATGTTATGTCGTAATATTGGCATTATCGATGCGGGTCGTATTGTGGAGAATACTTCTATCAAGAAACTGCTTACTCAATTAAGCCGTGAAACCTTTATTCTAGATTTGGCTGAAGGCCATAAAGATATTGCAATTGATGGTTTCGAGAGTCGCTGGAGCGACGATAACACCCTCGAGGTTGATGTCGAGAAAGACGCTGGCTTGAATAACGTATTTGAGCAGCTGAGCAGGCAAGGCGCGAAGGTCTTATCGATGAGAAACAAGGCCAACCGCCTCGAAGAGTTATTTGTTCATATGGTTGAGAACGGCCGAAAACAAGAGGAGAGTAGTCAATGAGTAACGCATCGGCCAATATCATAGCGCTAAAAACAATTTGGATAAAAGAGTGCACGCGTTTTCTGCGTATTTGGGTGCAAACTTTAGTGCCGCCTGCAATTACCATGACACTCTATTTTGTCATTTTCGGTAGCATTGTGGGTGAGCGTATCGGCACCATGAGTGGTGTAACTTATATGGAGTTCATCGTACCGGGCCTTATCATGATGTCGGTGATTACTAACTCCTACTCCAACGTGGCTTCGTCGTTTTTTAGCGCAAAGTTTCAACGCAACATTGAAGAGATGCTGGTCTCGCCGGTACCGACGTGGGCCATTATTCTTGGTTATGTTGGTGGTGGTATGGCACGTGCAATGATCGTGGCGGTCATTGTGACATTCGTCTCCTTTATGTTTGTCGATATTAGCATCGCGCACATTGGCTATGTCATTCTGACCGTGGTATTAACCTCAACGCTATTTGCTCTAGGTGGTTTACTGAATGGTGTATTCGGTAAGACATTTGACGACATATCTATCGTACCGACTTTCGTTTTAACACCGCTAACTTATCTCGGTGGTGTGTTTTACTCGGTGTCATTGCTACCTGAGTTCTGGCAGAACGTGTCGATGGCAAACCCAATCTTATATATGGTAAATGGATTCCGCTATGGCTTTTTAGGTCAGTCAGATGTGGGTATTGCGACTGCCATGTGGGTTTTAATTGCTTTTAACGTGGTGTTTTTCTCAGGTGCCTATTACTTGCTAGAAAAAGGTAAGGGAATTCGTTCGTGAACCAAGAAGCACGCCCAGTACACTCGAACCAAACAGGTCCTCATGAAGATACCCTGAGTGTCGCGCGTCGGCACTGGGGATCGGAGTTTTTAAAGCCCATACAGGCTCATAACCAAGCGGCATTTGATGCGGTGAATGAGCCTGTGCAATCATGGCAGGGACCGATTATTTTAGACTCGTGCTGCGGTGTCGGTGAGAGTACCGCTAAGTTGGCAGAACAATATCCTGACGCCTTAGTCGTGGGGGTCGATAAGTCGAGTCATCGATTAGATAAACATGACTTTTACGAGGGCTCATCGCGAGGACAGCGTTACTATCTGGTGAGAGCAGATTTACTCGATTTCTGGCGTTTGGTTGCGGCAGCTGAGTGGCCCGTTGAATTGCATACAATTTTATACCCGAATCCATGGCCCAAGCAGGCGCATTTATCTCGACGCTGGCATGGCTCACCCGTGTGGCCTGCGGTGGTTCAAATAGGTGGCCAGTTACAGATGCGTTCTAATTGGAGTACCTACTTGCTCGAGGTCGCGCAAGCGTTAAGTCTCAATCAGGTGGATGCTTCGGTGGGTTACCTTGCGATGGATCCTGAGCAGGCGATGACACCTTTTGAGCGTAAATATTTAGCCAGTGGACAGGCACTATGGCGGTTAACCGCTGATTTAACGGCTGCAGTTACTGCAGTTGAGAATGTGGACAGGTAAGCATATGAATGACGTTGACGATAAGTCATACGCGGAAGTAAACCAAGAGTCTTTGTATCGGATTTTTACGTTGCCCGAGGCGCCCGACTCAACGCTAAGCCGAATCGAGAAAGATCTGTCTGAAAACCTTTTAGGATTCTTGGGCGATCATATCGTGGCAAAAGAAAAGCCACTACAAGATATCGAGCGCGACTTTGAGAAAGCGTCGATTCCAGAAAATCCGCAGTTTGTCTCAGACCATACTGAGTTTTTACTTGAGAAATTAGTTGCGCACTCAGTACATACGGCCTCACCGAAGTTTATCGGCCATATGACGTCGGCACTGCCTTACTTTTTGATGCCGCTCGCGAAATTGATGGTTGGTCTCAATCAAAACCTTGTCAAAATTGAAACCTCCAAAGCGTTTACACCGCTTGAGCGTAATGTCATTGGTATGCTGCATCACTTGGTTTATCAACGCGAGTCATCGTTTTACAACCGTTGGATGCACAGTGCACAACACTCACTCGGCGCATTTTGTTCGGGCGGGACCGTGGCGAATATGACCGCACTTTGGGTAGCGCGCAACCAACTGTTAAAGCCGGATGGTGATTTTGCAGGGATAGCCGCAGAAGGCCTAGCTGCGGGACTGGCGCATTATAATTACAAGCGCTTGGTGGTATTAGTTTCGGAACGAGGGCATTACTCGTTGAGCAAGGCCGCTGATGTGCTGGGCATTGGTCGTAAGAATTTAGTGGCCGTCGCTACCGATGCCAATAATCGAATTAAGATTGATGCGTTGCGACAGGCCTGTCAGGACGTACGTGAACAAGGCGGCGAAGTGCTGTCGATAGTAGGCGTCGCGGGAACCACAGAGACTGGGCATATAGACCCATTGGCTGACATGGCTGATATTGCTGAGCAATTAGGTATTCACTTTCATGTTGATGCGGCGTGGGGCGGTGCGACCTTATTGTCCAATGATTATCGACATTTATTAAGTGGCATAGAGCGTGCTGATAGCGTCACTATTGATGCGCATAAGCAAATGTACGTGCCAATGGGAGCGGGCTTGGTGCTGTTTAAGGACCCTGCAATGGTTAAGGCGATTGAACATCATGCCGAATATATCATCCGTCAGGGATCTAAAGACTTAGGTTCGCATACCATGGAAGGTTCACGACCGGGTATGGCAATGATGGTTTTTTCAGCCATGCATGTAATCGGACGTCGTGGTTATGAGCTTCTAATCAATAACAGCCTTGAAAAAGCCCGCTACTTCTCTAGTTTGATTGCTGAGCAAGATGACTTCGAGGTGATCACAGAGCCTGAGTTGTGTTTATTAACCTATCGCTTTGTACCTAAGCGCGTGAAGCTAGCGCTGGAAGCAGCCAATGTTGAGCAAGTGGAGCGCCTAACTCCGCATCTTAATGCACTCACGCGCTACATTCAGAAGCGGCAGCGTGAAAGTGGCCGCTCATTCGTATCGCGTACAAAGCTGACACCTGAGCATTACTACCGTGTGCCGACCGTTGTCTTTAGGGTCGTATTGGCGAATCCGCTCACGACCCATGACATGCTACGTGAAATTATCGCGGAACAACGCGAAATTGCTGAGAAAGCAACGAGCCTAAGAGGGGCGTTGCACACTGAAATGCGCGAGTTAGGTTTGATTCGCGACGCGTAAGTTATCAATCAAGCGCGTGCTGCCGAGTTTGGCAGCCGCCAACACCACCCACTCCGGGGCGTCGTCAGAGGCCACCGTCAGATCGTGAGCATTACGCACTTCAAAATAGTCGACAGCAAAACCATGTTGGGAAAGTTGTTGGCTTGCTTGTCGGCATAACGAAGTGGCTTTAGAGGCGCTACTCAAGTGTTGCTTGACCCAACACAGCTGCTGATAAATAAGACTTGCCTGTTCTCGTTGCGAACTCGATAAGTACCCATTCCTTGAACTCATCGCTAAACCCGAGCCTTCACGCTGTATCGGTGCACCGACAACCTGAACGGGTAACGAGAGGTCACTCGCCATTAAACGAATTACCTGCAGTTGCTGAAAGTCTTTCTCACCAAACACGGCAACGTCAGGTTGTGCCATATTAAACAGCTTACATACGATCGTCGCTACGCCGGTAAAATGGCCTGGGCGGCTCGCACCGCATAGTATGTCGCTGATGCCGGGAACCTCAACGCGTGTTTGTTGCTCGAGTCCGCGTGGGTAAACCTCATCGACAGTAGGTGTGAAGACTGCGTGCGCACCGGCATCACTTAACAGACGGCAGTCTTGCTCCAACGTTCGTGGGTAACTATCAAGGTCTTCGCCTGCTCCAAATTGCATGGGATTCACAAAGATGCTGACGACAACTTTATCTGCCAGTGTTTGTGCCTTTTTAACTAGGCTCAAGTGACCCTCATGTAAATTGCCCATGGTAGGCACTAAAGCAACCGAAGTGGTTTGTTCCGAGCGCCACTGACGCATACTTTTTAAGTTTTTTAGTACTAACATAACTAGCCCTCGTAGCTATGCTTTAATTCAGGAAAGTCACCCGACTTCACTTGTTCGCTAAACTGACGAAAAGCACCGGCTATCCCATCACCTTCTTCCAAAAAGTTTTTAGCGAACTTTGGTAAGTACTCACTGTTCATACCGAGCATGTCATGCATCACTAAGATCTGGCCATCGGTGTCAGGACCCGCGCCAATGCCAATAGTAGGAATGGTAAGTGCTTCGGTGACGCGCTTGCCTAAAGAGTTGGGAATACACTCGAGTACGAGTAATTGTGCGCCGGCAGCTTCGAGCTGTTTTGCTTGTTCAATCAGCTGCACTGCTTGCGCCTCTTGTTTACCTTGTACCCGGTAACCACCTAGCACATTGACGGACTGGGGAAGTAAACCAAGGTGTGCACAGACCGGGATGCCGCGTTGCGTGAGTGCTTTAACCGAATCAACGAGCCAGTCACCCCCTTCGAGCTTCACCATATTGGCGCCTGCCTGCATAAGCTGAGCCGCGTTTTTTAAAGTATCGGTTAGCGTGCCGTAGCTCATAAACGGCAAGTCGCTCATGATAAAGGCTTCTGGTGCGCCACGACGAACGCATTCAGTGTGATAAACCATGTCCGTCATTGTGACCGGCACAGTCGACGAACGGCCTTGCACAACATTGCCGAGTGAGTCGCCTACCAAAATGCAATCAACGCCTTGCTCAACCATTAGTTTTGCAAAGCTTGCATCGTATGCCGTAAGAGAAGCAATTTTCTCGCCTTGTTGTTTCTTTTTTTGTAGTTTGGCAATGGTCATCGCAACCATAGGACTATCCTTAACTGAGCAAAGTCATGAGTTCAGAATGTGAGCATAACACGGCAAGCGGTTCATCAGTAAGCATGGCAAGTTGCTGTGCTACCGTATTATTATTGGGTAATTTGAGCTGTGGGGCAAACTCAGCTAGCGGCTGTAATACGAAGCGACGCTCATAAATACCTGGATGCGGCAGTTTAAGCACTTCAGTATCGGAACGAACGTCATCAAATAGCAGTAAATCGAGATCGAGTGTCCTCTCGCCCCAGTGACGAATTCTTTGACGTCCAAATTCGTCTTCGACGTGATGGAGAAGCGCTAACAGTTGCTCAGCCGTTAAATCATGACATTCGACTTGGCAAACCGCATTAACGTAGTCGGGCTGGTCTTGCGGCCCCATAGGTTTGGAATGGTAAAGCGACGATACATTGATCAAGTTGAGATGCGCTGATTGGCTCAGGTGCAACAACGCCTGTTTGAGCTGTTGCGCTGGGTCACCTAAATTAGCGCCCAACGCAATAAAGGCATTACTCATTACTCTCAGAGCCCTTCGGTTTTTTGCGTGATCGAGGTCGCCGGCGGCGTTTAGGTCCTGAGCGGCCTGGCTTTTTACCGATGACCTTATTAGGCGCTTTCTGTGCCTTAGTCCAAAACTGACTCAGCTCAATCAACTCATTAGAACCTTCAACTTCGGCGCGCAGCATGAGGAAGTCGTATGCCGCGCGAAACTTTTTATGTTCAAGCACCTTCATCGCCTTTCCACCACGGGTACTTTGTAAGCGCAGCTGTAATTGCCACATATCACGGACGGGGAGCGAAAAACGTTTTGGTACAGCAACCGTTTGGTTTTGCCTATCGATCACGTCGGCAGAGGCAATATTGAGCGCATCCATCGGTGGCAGTCCTGACTCAACCTCCAATTGTGAGCGACGTGCTTCCATTGGATACCAGAGCATTACCGCTAACAAATAAGCGGGTGTGACGCGCTGCTCGTTATTGACTCGTTTATCAGTGTCCGAGAGTGCACGTTGGATAAGAGCTATCGCGGGTGACTGCTCATCTTTTAAATAGGTTTTAAGCACCGGGAACATCTGTTGGAACAAGTTGTGCTGCACCATCATTTCAAAGTTCGCGCTGGCTTTACCTGCCATAAACATTTTCAGGAATTCGTCAAACAACCGTGCGGGTGGGATGTTCCTGAGAAGCGATGCCATTTCGACAATAGGCTCTTGGACATGCTTATCCATCTGCATGTTAAGCTTTGTGGCAAAGCGAATGGCTCGCAACATACGCACTGGGTCTTCACGGTAGCGTTGTTCAGCATCGCCAATCAGTCGTATGACACCGGCGTCTAAGTCTTTTTTGCCACCCGCAAAGTCGTAAATGCAGAAATCAGCAATATTGTAGTACATCGCATTAACAGTAAAGTCGCGTCGCTCAGCATCTTCTTCGATTGAGCCGTAAACATTGTCGCGCACTAAAAAACCTTGCTCATCGGTTTTGGCTGTCGGCTGTTTACGTGTTTGTGATGTTGCTTCACTATCGTCTTCTTTGTGATGCCCGCGGAAGGTCGCGACTTCAATAATATCTTTCCCGAATACGATATGTGCTAAGCGAAAACGTCTACCGACAAGGCGACAGTTGCGAAATAATTTTTTTACCTGCTCAGGCGTTGCGTTGGTAGTGACATCGAAGTCTTTCGGTTGAATACCTAGAAGCAGATCGCGTACACACCCGCCCACTAAATAGGCTTCAAAGCCTGAGTTATGGAGGCGATATAAAACTTTAAGCGCGTTATCGCTTATATTTTTGCGAGATATTGGATGCTGATCGCGAGTCAGCTTAGTTAGCTGTGGTAAACGGCTATTCGATGATTTTTTAAAGCTTGACATTGCTCGTTCAGCTAGCTTTTTGAATTGCTTGATAATGACTGTTCTCCGCTTTAAGTCTGCACGCTCATTGATGGGCGCGCATATTGTACCTTTATTATACGATCATTTGCCACTGTGATTGCCATTGTAGAATCGCTGCAGTCAACACTGCATCGACACTATCATAATCGTTGGCATCCCCTAGGGAGAGTGATAACACCTTGGCGGCTGCGATGAGGTTCGCTATTGGATGCGTTGCATCAATCGCTGGCGCGTGATTTTGCTTGCTCAGTTTGCGTCCGTTAGGGTCAGTAACTAAGGGCAGGTGCAACCAGCGAGGGGTTCTTCCGCCTAATGTTTGCCACAGTGTTGCTTGCCAGAAGCTAGGAATTAACAAGTCCGAACCGCGCACAATATCGGTGATGCCTTGTGCTAGATCATCGACCACGACAGCTAATTGGTAGGCAAACAAACCATCACGGCGGCGTAGAATAAAATCTTCTTGGGCAAACTGGACCTCTGCCTCGACGTACTGGTGACGACGGTCAAATAAGTGAGTTTTCGCGTTGTCGTTTTTGAAGCGGATAGCATAAGGAGTCGGGCGTGGTTGGCGTGTTCTGCAGTAACCAGTGTAATACTCGCCCTGGGCACGTATTTGTTTTCGGCTACAATCACATTGATAAGTTTGCGCGCTGATATCAGCGAGCACGCGCGCATAGACGTCGTCGCGCTGGCTTTGGTAAATAACTGTTTCGTCCCAATGTAAATTGTGGGCTTCCAGTTGTTTGAGTATCTGCGTGTCGGCATCGGGGACGGCACGGGTTTTATCAACATCTTCGATGCGCACGAGCCATTGACCGTGGTGCGCGCGTGCATCCAAGAAGCTGCCCAATGCGGCAACAAGTGAGCCAAAGTGCAAAGGACCCGACGGGGTCGGTGCAAACCGACCCCGGTAGCTATCAGAAGACTGAGGTTGAATCGGTTTAAGCACCGGTCATCTGTTTTTCTTTAATCTCTGCAAGCGTTTTGCAGTCGACACAAAGATCGGCTGTTGGGCGTGCCTCTAACCGGCGGATGCCAATTTCGATGCCACATGAATCGCAGAAACCGAAGTCATCTTCCTCGATTTTTTGCAGAGTTTTCTCGATCTTTTTGATAAGTTTGCGTTCGCGATCACGCGTGCGCAACTCAATACTGAACTCTTCCTCTTGAGCGGCTCTATCGACCGGATCAGGGAAGTTTGCAGCTTCATCTTTCATGTGGTGAACCGTACGGTCCACTTCCTGGCGTAATTGGCGGCGCCACTCTTCTAGAATTTTGCGAAAGTGAGCTAATTGCTCATCATTCATGTATTCTTCGCCCGGCTTCTCTTGATACGGCTCTAGCCCGGCAAGCGCCAGGATGCCATGCGTTTTCTTCTTGCCCTCTGGCATCATGGTTCTCCTACAGTTAATTCGCTGCTCTTAAATTAAACAAGCTGAAAAAAAGGACGCTACATATAGCAGAAAGGCCATCCTAAGGCAACGTCTTTTCGTACTTTTTGAACACTCATACAGCCTGTATTATTCGTGACTCAGCATGACAGGTAACACACCGGTAGCTCGTATACCTTGCTCATTTATATCGGTGCTTAATGCATAAAACTCGACGCCTTTTTGCGCTGCATTAATACAGGCGTTTGCATATTTTGGATCGATGTGGGCGGCAGGTTTTACGTGGTCTGCGCCAGAGTGCATGCAGACGTATAGCATTACCGCTCGGTGACCTTGCTCACGCATGTGTTCGAGCTCTTGCACGTGCTTTATTGCTCGAGCGCTCACGGTGTCGGGGAAGTAGCCGCATTGTTGCTCAACCAGGGTGACGCTTTTGACCTCTACGTAACACTTTGCGCCCGTATTACTTTCACCGAGCCAATCAATACGACTGTTTTGCTCGCCGTAGCGTTGTTCAGCAAGCCACTCGTTGAACTCAGCGAGCTCGGTGATAAGCCCCTGCTGTAATGCCTCACCGGCAACTTGGTTTGCCCGCTGGGTATTGATAACAATCCAATCACTGGCAAAGTTTTGTGCTAACTCCCAAGTCTTTGCATATTTGCGCTTGGGATTATCTGATACACTACACCATACTTTGTAGCCTGGTTCCGCGCAGCCTGTCATGGCGCCGGTGTTAGGGCAATGAACTGTTTCGATACTTTGGGGTTGTGCAGCAAACTCGATATCCGCTAAAAATCGTTTATATCGTTGGTGTAAGATACCCACTTCGAGTGGCTTGTTAAATTGCATGACTGTCCTTATAACCCTAAAGTAAACGCATCGACAAATTAATGGGAGATGATTCTGATGTCTAGTTCAGTAAATGTTTTTCTAACTTTAGATAAACCTGCGGCGTTCTTAAAGCAGTCGGCTTTAGTGAGTCACTCCGACCAAGGCGTTAACGTTCATGTTGGATCGGACAGTGTTGAAAACTTACGGAAAATCCAAAAAGCAGGCCGTCATCTTGATGGACAGGGTTATGCTTCAGTTCAACTCGCTGGCGCGGGTTGGGATATGGAAAGTCAGTGGGCATTCTATCAAGGTTTTAATTCAACCATGTCAGACAATACAGTGGCATGGAACGAAACCGATGAAGGAGTCGCCTCACAGCTTGATGACATGCGAGCGGCTAATCAATTTACTCGCGAACTGGTGAACTTGTCGGCCGAAGAAATCTATCCGTTAAGCTTAGCTGAGCGCGTCAGTGAGCATTTAAAGAGTATTGCGCCAGAGAATGTCAGTGCACGTTTTATTGTCGGCGATGAACTCAAAAACGAAGGTTGGATGGGTATTTATACTGTCGGTCGCGCGAGCCAACATGCGCCTGTGCTGGCTGTCATCGATTACAACCCGACGGGCGATGAAAACGCGCCTGTTGATTACGCGCTCGTGGGTAAAGGTATTACGTATGACTCGGGCGGTTATAGTATCAAGCCAAGTGAAGGTATGTTGAGCATGAAGTGCGATATGGGTGGCGCCGCGACGCTCGCCGGTGCACTTTCAACGGCCATTCGTCGAGGCCTGAATAAACGCGTGAAGCTATTCTTGTGCTGCGCAGAGAACATGATCAGTGGCAAAGCCTACAAGCTGGGCGATATCATTACTTATAAAAATGGGCTTCGCGTGGAAGTGGTCAATACCGATGCTGAAGGGCGACTCGTGCTAGCCGATGGCTTAATGGCTGCAGGTGAAGCGGGGGCTAAGCAGGTGATCGATGCTGCGACGCTGACCGGTGCCGCGCAAATGGCTGTGGGCAATGAGTTTAATGCGGTGTTCAGTATTGATGAACAGGCAGCGGCGCTTGCGCTGAACTGCGCTGCACAAGAGAACGAGCTTTTATGGCGCTTGCCGTTGGCAACATGGCATATGGAAAATACACCTTCACCTTTTGCAGACTGTGCGAATAGTCGTCCACAGAAAGGTGGCGGTGCGGGTGGTGCAAGCAACGCGGCTGGCTTTTTACTGCGTTTTGCACCGAATGATGGACAAGGTTGGTTGCACTTTGATTTGGCCGGTGCGTATCAGAAGTCATCAACGCCAATGTGGGCTGCGGGCGCGACAGCGATGGGCGCACGCACAATCGCTGCAACCTTATTGGCTGATTAATGTATGACGAGTAGGCTGACGTGTTAAACCTACCGATTGATGCGATTAAGCTATCTTTACTCGAGCGCTGCCCAGGCGCTCGAGTTGTTATAGAAGCCCCTCCCGGGGCAGGTAAATCGACCGCTTTACCCTTACATTTACTGGCTTCAAGTGCTCTTCACGGTGACAATGAAGGGCTCATTGTTTTATTACAACCACGGCGAGTCGCTGCCTTATCAATAGCGAATTTTCTAGCAGAACAACTCAATGAACCTGTCGGTAAAACCATCGGCTACAGTATTCGCGGCGATTCAAAACGCAGCCAAGATACACGGCTAATGGTTATTACAGAGGGTATATTCACTCGCTGGTTGCAACAAGATCCCGAGTTACATGAGATTACCACTGTCATTTTTGACGAATTTCACGAACGTAACATACACAGCGACTTGAGCCTTGGCTTGGTGCTAGACTTGCTGCCATTACGGCCCGAGCTAAATTTGATAATCATGTCGGCTACCTTACCGGGGGAAGCGTTAACGACCTGGCTCACGAACGCGACAGAACAACGCTTTGAGTTGCTCTCAGTAGACGTGAAACGGTTTGATCTTGATGTTCATTATCGAGCCCCCTCTCGCCTAGAACGATGGTTAGAAGAGAGCGTACCGGTTATTGTGGAAGCTTTTCAACACGCACGTAAAGGAGTGTTAGTATTCTTGCCTGGGATGCGCGAGATCAAGTATGTTGAGCAACGTCTACAGGAGACGTTAATAGGTGAGGATGTGTCTATTTTGCATGGTAGCCTAACCGCCGATGTGCAACAGCAGGTGATTCGTGCGGGCGCTAGTAAACGGGTGGTTTTGGCTACTAATATCGCTGAGACCTCACTCACCATTGAAGGTATTGATACGGTAGTTGATACGGGGCGAGAACGACAATCCGTATATTTGCCTCAATATCGAGACAGTCGTCTCACAACGGCAATGATCGCTAAATCCAATAGTGAGCAACGGGCAGGTCGTGCAGCGAGACAGCAGCCTGGTAGAGCCTACCGATTATGGAGTGAAGATACTCAACAGCGCTTAGCCGCGTATAGTCCACCCGATGTAGCCACTCAAGAGCTAACGGATTTGATCGTTCAAGTCAAAGCGTGGGGAACAGAAGTAGAGGAGCTTAACTGGTTTACTCCACCGGATAGCGCGTTAGTCGAAGCCGCTAAAGACACGCTGACTGATATGGGGTTGTTAAAAGAGCAACGACTAACGCTTGCGGGGCAAGAAGTCGCTGGCTTTGGAACCGATGTTAGACTGTCGTGTATAGCATTACACGCCCGGGGTAAACTTCCTGAAGGAAAGCAGCGCGCACTAGCGCAGTGGCTAGCGACTTATGAGCAGCCCGATAAACGCTTCACAAATAGTGATAGCGTGATTTCCGCTCAGCAACATTTTCGTAACGCAACACGCGGTTCGATATGGTGGAAGCGGTTTGCGTATTGGTGTCAGGTATTTTCAATCGAACGGCAAGGCGCTACACAGTTTGAAGATATCGAAGAGGCCGTATTATTTGGCTTTGCTGACCGCATTGCTTATCAGGATAGGACTGATGAGGCACAACTTGCAAGTGGGGCGCGTATTTACGATTTGCAGAACTCATTTGGTAACCGAAACAACTCATCCTACTTTATCGCTACGCAACTGAGCTTGAGCGAAAAGCAACGTCATAACCGGCTGATCGGATATTTATCGATCGACAAACACAGGCTGCTGAGTCATCCCGCAGTAGGTTTGGTCGAACGAGAGGTTTACAATTGGACTAAAGACGGCGAGCGGCTCATAAAAACCAGTGAGCAGATGTGTGGCGCACTTGTCTTAGATAGGCATCAGGAGCCCGCCGCATTAACAAGAGACGCACTAAATGATGCTTTGACTCATTGGTTGCGGGCTGAGGGCCTTAACGCCATCGGCTGGAACAGCGGTACCGCAGGGTTATTAGCCAGGTTACAATTTCTATATCGCGCACGACCTGAACTGTTTAATATCGCCCCGTATGAAACGGACTTACTTGAGCACTTAGCCGATTGGGCATTGCCTTATTGGCATGGTATGACGGGCTTAAGACAGTTGAAGGGATGGCAACCGAATGAGGCGTTACTCAATACGCTGACTTACGAGGGGCAGCAACTGTTGAATAAGTGGTGCCCGACGCATTGGTTGGCGCCCAGTGGTCGACGCGTCATCATTGATTATCCGAGTAGCACAGAGTCTGAACGCTCACCAAAGGTTGCAATAAAGTTGCAAGAAGCTTTTGGTGAAGTCGCATCACCTACCGTGCTAAACGGACAAGTCGCCATTGCAATAGATTTGCTCTCACCGGCAGGTCGGTTATTGCAACGAACGCATGATTTGGCTTCTTTTTGGCGCTCGGGCTATCAGGAAGTTAAAAAGGAGATGCGCGGACGGTATCCCAAGCATCCATGGCCCGATGATCCGACACACGCAATTGCTACAGTAAAAACGAAGCGACAACTGAATGACAAGTAAACCCTGGTTAAACTACATTATTAAAACAGGCCTAAAACTCGGCCTGATTGTGGTCGTCATTTCGGCTTTCTATCTAATCTATTTGGACGCCACCCTCACGCGAGTTTTTGCCAATCAACGCTATCAGGCGCCTGCACTGGTCTATGCGGCGGAAAAAACACTTCGTGTGGGTGACTCGATAAGTCAGGCGCAAGTGATAGATGTACTTGAGCGTTTAAGTTATCAGCGCAGTAGTTCAACCGAAGCAACAGGATACTTTTCGGTTGCTGGCGATAGACTCATGGTGCATCGAAGGCCGTTTGACTTTGCTGACGGGCCCAAGATGTCGCAACGCGTTGAGCTAAACTTTCATCGTGGAAAAATTGCAACCATTGTGAGTTGGCCAGACGGACGTCAGCTACAGAACATTCAACTGGAGCCTCAGCTCATTGGTCGCATTAACTCGCTGAGCAATGAAGATCGCTTGTTAGTGGGATTAGAGATGATCCCGAGCTTGATGACTGAGACACTATTATTGGTTGAAGACAAAAATTTCTACCATCACTCTGGCGTTTCACCTCTCTCAGTGCTGCGTGCACTCGCTGCAAATATCCGCGCGGGTCGAACCGTGCAAGGTGGTAGCACGCTGACTCAACAGCTTGTTAAGAACCTCTATCTGACACGCGAACAAACATTGTGGCGTAAGTTCCACGAAGCGATGATGTCTTTAGTCATCGATTATCGGTTCGACAAAAACACGATCCTCGAAACTTACTTTAATGAAGTTTATTTTGGTCAAGACGGACGCCATGCAATTCATGGGGTAGGGCTTGCAAGTCAGTATTACTTTGGGCGTCAGGTGCAGGAACTAACCGCTGATCAGGTGGCAATGCTGATTGCGATGGTTAAAGGGCCGTCTTACTATGATCCGAGACGTTATCCTGAACGCGTACGTCAGCGCCGAGATCTCGTGTTAAGGCTAATGTATGAAAACGATTTATTGAGTAAAACCGATTTTATCGCAGCGATCGAGACTGACATCAAAGTGCGTGCTTCGCGTCGGCTAGTAGAGGATAGCTTTCCTCACTATCTTGAGCGTGTAAAAGATGAGCTTAGTCGCATCAAGCTACCACCCAATTGGCAAGAAAATGGTCTCAAAATCTTCACAGCGCTGGATATCGAAGCACAGCATCGGGCTGAACGCGTCATGGCTGATGGTATTCCTGGTCGGGAGATTAAAGACTTAGAAGGTGCTTTCGTCGTCAGTGATTACCAACATGGAAATATTGTCGCCTTGGTCGGTGGTCGCAATGCGAATCAAGTTGGCTTTAACCGTGCGATTAAGGCGTTGAGACCGATAGGCTCACTCATTAAACCCATTATTTATGCCACCGCAATGAGCGAGTCCGAGACAATGGGTCTAAATAGTCACGTTGTTGATGAGGCTGTTACGTTAACGGATGAGCGTGGTAAGCCGTGGAAGCCCCAAAACTACGATGACGAGTTTTGGGGAGACATGACAATTTATGACGCGCTCGTTTATTCGCGCAATCTGCCAGCAGTCCGTATTGGTTTGCAAGTAGGTGTTGAGAGGTTGATTACCCAATTAAGAAAAATGGGTGTAGTAACACCGATTCGTGACTATCCATCCCTTACACTGGGGGCTGTCGAAATGTCACCCCTAGCGGTTTCTCGGGTATTTTCTAGCATTGCAAATGATGGTGTATTTCAACCATTGAAAGCGATCAATGCGATTACTACGCACGACGGGCTACCGGTGTACGAGAATGCAAAAGAGGTTAAAAAGCGTGTATTAAGTTCTAAAGTCGCGTACTTAACTCGCTATGCGATGGCAGGGGTAGTCAGTAAAGGGACGGCACATGCGTTAGGCGAGGCGTTTCCGGGGACACCGATGGCTGGCAAAACAGGGACTACAAATGACTACAAAGACAGCTGGTTTGTGTCTATCGATGGACGCTATGTGGTGACTGCTTGGCTCGGTACAGATGATAACAAAACCACTTGGTTAAGCGGCAGTTCGGGCGCCTTACCAATGGTGTCACGCTTTTATCAGCAAGTTAAGCCAGAGCCGCTATCGCTCGTTCCTGTCGAAGGATTGACGTTCCAGAGCTTTCACCAAAAACAAGGCACGAGGATTCCGGATAATTGTCAGCAAGCGATTGTTTTACCTGCTATACCTAAACCGCTTGCTGAAAATATGAATTGTGACGCCCAAGTGGAAGAGAAAAGCTGGCTTGAGCGTCTATTTGGTGGTTAAGCTGAGAGTTCGCTAAACGCGATCTTAGCAGCCGCCAAAGTGTCTTCAATGTCTTGTTCGGAGTGAGCAGCAGACATAAATCCACCTTCGAAGGCAGAAGGTGCTAAATAGACACCTTGCTTGAGCATGCTGTGATAAAACGCTTTAAAGTGCTCCATATTGCACTCGGTAGCTTGTTTATATGAAGTCACTTGTTTCTCTTTAGTGAAGAAGAAACCAAACATCGAACCGGCGCGATTAGTGGTAAACGGGATACCCGCCTCGTCCGCGAGTTGTTGCATGCCGTCGAGTAATTGATCGACACGCGCGTATAACTGCTCGTAAAGTCCTTCCTGACTTAATTGTGACAGTGCGGCAAGTCCTGCCGACATGGCTACTGGGTTGCCGGATAAGGTACCTGCTTGGTAGACCGGACCCGTTGGCGCGATATGGTCCATGACTTCCTTTTTACCTCCGAAGGCACCCACAGGCATACCGCCACCAATGACTTTACCCAAGGTGGTTAGATCGGGAGTTACGTTGTAACGCTCTTGTGCGCCACCTGGGGCCGCACGGAAGCCACTCATGACTTCATCAAAAATAAGTACTGAACTGTAGTCGTCACAAATCGTGCGTAAGCCTTCTAGGAAGCCAGGTACGGGAGGGATACAGTTCATATTGCCAGCAACGGGTTCAACAATAATACAGGCGATTTGGTCGCCATACTGAGCAAAAATATCTTTAACAGAGTCAATATTGTTGTACTCAACTGTCAGCGTGTGCTTTGCAAAATCTTCTGGGATACCCGGTGAATTGGGTACGCCAAGGGTCAGAGCACCGGAGCCAGCCTTAACCAAGAGTGCGTCGGCGTGACCGTGATAGTTACCCTCAAACTTAAGGATCTTATCGCGACCGGTATAGCCACGCGCTAAACGAATCGCTGTCATGGTCGCCTCGGTGCCAGAGTTCACCATGCGTACTTTTTCAATAGACGGTACCAACTCACGGATCTTCTCTGCCATGGTGATTTCGACTTCGGTCGGTGTACCAAAGCTTAAACCCCGCTGCGCTGCTGTGATGGTGGCGTCTAAAACGACTTGATTATTATGACCTAGGATCATCGGACCCCAAGAACCCACGTAATCAATGTAGCGCTGACCATCGGCATCAAACATGTATGCACCATCGGCGCGCTCAATAAAAATAGGGCTGCCGCCCACACCGTTAAATGCACGTACCGGCGAATTTACGCCGCCTGGAATACTAATTTGTGCTTGCGTAAATAATTGTTCTGAACGACTCATGAACAGTTCCTTAAACTTGTTTGACAGATTTAACGCTTATCGCTGTACCAGTTTACCGGGCACTCATATTGGTCGACCTGATCGACAACACCCAAGGTGAGCGCGAACAGTGCCATCCGAATTAAGACGCCATTATCGGCTTGTCTGAATATCGCTAAATTCGGATTTTGGTTCAGATCGTTATCTAATTCGTTTGCTTCTGAGCGCGAATCACGCGGTAACGGGTGCATGATGACGGTATTAGGTTTGTAATGCTTGGTGTAGATATCTTGGTTTAACCGAAAACGTCCGCGGTATTGGTCAGCATCTTGAGGAGATGCAAAACGTTCTTGCTGGATACGCGTTTGGTAGACGATATCCGCATCGACGATACCCTCCATCGTTTCTGTAATATGGAAGGCATGACCCGCGTTATCGAGTGCATCGAGCACTGAGCTCGGCATTGATAGTTCGCGCGGCGAAATTAAAGTAAAGCGAACATTTTTATACATGGTCAGCAACTTCGACAACGAGTGTACAGTGCGTCCATACTTGAGGTCGCCGATCATGCAAATATGCATGTTATCAATAGTCTGACCGTGGTAGGCAAGCTCTTTTTCAATGGTATACAAATCGAGTAAGGCTTGTGTTGGGTGCTCATTGGCACCATCGCCTCCATTAATCACTGGAACGCGGCTACCTTCAGAAAACTCAGCGACTGAACCCGATTTCGGGTGTCGCATTGCGATAACATCGCTATAGCTACTCAACACACGAGCCGTGTCATAAAGTGATTCACCTTTAGCAATCGCAGAACTTTCCATACCGGTTGTTTCGCGCACCTCACCACCGAGTAGGTTGAAAGCAGTGCCAAAGCTGACCCGTGTGCGGGTGGAGGGCTCAAAAAACAAGTTCCCGAGAATGGCGCCTTCGAGCACTTTTGTGCGCTTTTGACGTCGCGCGTAGGGTTGCATTTTATCCGCAACGGAAAAAATGTATTCGACACTGTCGCGATCAAATTGGTTGACCGAGAGGATGTTGGAGCCGGTGAAATTCATAACGTATAAAGCCCTTTGCCAGCGGATGTCACTGGACGCTCAGTATATCAGATATTGTCTGCAAAAAAATCAGAACGGCTTCACTATCGCTAAAATGACAATGGCAAATAACAATAACACGGGGAATTCGTTAAAAACGCGATAAAAACGATGGCTGCGCTTATTACGGTTGTTTTTAAAGTCACTTAGTAATTTAAAGCAGTACCCGTGATAGCTATACAGTAAAGCAACCAGAACCAGCTTTACGTGCAGCCAGCCAGAAGCTGCAATCCAAGCACTACCGTACATAGCCATTAAAGTTACACCAAAAATTAAGGTTAGAACGGCAAACGGTGTTACAAAATAGAGTAATTTTCGTTCCATTATTTTAAATTGTTCATCAACGGCTGGTTGATTGGACATGGCGTGATAGACAAACAAACGGGGTAGATAAAATATCCCGGCAAACCATGCCACCATAAATATGACATGCAAGGCTTTAATCCAAAGCAAAGTGGACATCGTGGGTACAGCTCCTCTTAGGCAAGTTCTCGTTGTAGTGCGCGACGTACGATTTCCCAGGTCACAATACCGCAGGGTTCGCCATTGTCTTGATCAAAAATGTAGACAGCGCCTCGACGCTGACCACTCAGTTCATCCCACACTTCAGACAAGGTCGAAGTGACCTTGAGGCCCTTAATGGGCATATAATTAAGTGAAGGACTGTCGCCAGCGCCTATATCGTAAGTAACAATTCGATACTGCGGAAGGTTGTTGTCGTCGACATTCATGACAATAACGGTTTGGTTACTCGCTTTTTCTAATACATCTAAGAGCTCGTTTTGGGTCGGCTCCAGCAACAATTTAAATTGTGTCTCCATGACATGTTCAACTCCTGTTTTTTGCAACGCGACGGCGACAGGAGGAATTTGATAGGGCAGGTCTTGTAATTCTAGCTGTGCGATAAAGACAGACTTTGACCTAAACAGTTGGGACGAAATCAAATAGGCAGGAACGATAACCAGCATTGCGGGTACAATGATTTCGACACTGCCTGAGAGCTCTACAATGGCGAGTAGAGCGGCCATAGGCGCGTGAATACACGCAGCCAGTATTCCAGCCATGCCTAATAATATATAGGAGTCTAAGTGCTCCGCGCCAATTAACTGATATTGCACGAGGATATTGACGAATAACGCGGCGACCGCTGCACCCACGCCAAAGGCGGCGCCGATTAAGCCACCGGGTGTTCCCATGCCCAAGGCAATAGCGCTCGCGACGAGCTTAGCAAGTAGTAATGTTAAGAGTACGGCTTGTTGATCTTGGAACTGAACGACTTGTTGAATCGTCGATAGACCCGGGCCAAGACTGGTTGGGATTATGACAGCGAGAAAAGCGGTAATGAGTCCTGCGAATAGCAACCGCGTAAGCATTGCGGTGTCTTTTACCGTGTTCATGACGTCTAGCATGAGCTTTTTAAACAGCACGCCGATAATACCAACCGATATACCAAGCAGTATGACAAAGCCAAACTGAGACTCTGGCAATTCTTGCCCTTTCAACAACGTTAACTCGGTGGCGGGACCAAAAATTTGGTCAGTGATAATAGACCCTGCAACGGCTGCTAGCATGACGGGAATAAAGATATGGACTTTATATTCGCGCAGCACGACTTCCATCACCAACACCATTGCCGCCAATGGTGTATTGAAAGATGCTGCTATTGCCGCTGCGATTCCGCATGCAGCAAGTGTACGTACTGCGTTTTTAGGTGTATCAATGTGATAACCTAACCAAGTGCTGGCTGCCGCGCCTAAATGCACAGCCGGTCCCTCTCTTCCGACACTAAACCCTGCCGCCAATGCAATAATACCACCAAAAAATTGATTCACCGTACTACGCCAGGGAAGCATGCCATATTGCTGTTTCATACGATGGATTACGTAAGGGATACCGAGACGAACGCGCTTAGCTCTGGACAGCTTAAATAAAACGAACAAAGCCAGCGCGGCACCAACAGGTAGAGCAAACCGAGAAAAAGTCGGTAAAGGCTGTTGCCAGTGAGTCACATTACCGACAAGATAGGCACTTTGGTCAATAGCAAACCGGAAAACGACAATAAAAAGAGCCGCGACAATGCCACCGAGTAGTCCTAATAAACAGATAGCAACCGTTGTTGTCGGGGCGGCGAGTTGTTTACGCGCTCGTTTAATTATCGCTTGCCGGGAAAATTGCATGTTTTTTGTCCTACACGCAGCTTGCAGGTGAGTGGGTCATTAATACGCACTAACATACCATGAATACCGAGAATAAACAGACGTTAACAAATGATGAAGTTTACAAATCTGCCTAAAAAACTCAAACAGCGTATAGGTCCGCTGGCTTTCTATCTCGGCATCATGTCACTGCTGTGTGTAAGTATTTACTTTTCTTACTGGTTAGGTGGGCGGCTGGCTGACGTTGACGAAAAAACCGTAGCGCAACAAAGCGAACGTCTTGATCAACTTTACCAACAAATTGAAGGTTTAGAATATCAAACCAATGTGTTGAGTGTTGAACTTGATATTGAGCGCTCAGCAAATGAGGAGCTGCAGGCAGAGCTGACAGAGCTGCAAAATGACAACTATGCGCTACGACGAGATGTCGCTTTTTATCAGAAGATTATGGCGCCTGAGCTCGAGCAAGGTGGGGTGGTGATTGAGTCATTTGCGTTAACACCAAATGCCAATAAGCGACACTTCCATTTCTCTCTCGCTCTCTTACAGATTGAGCAGCGGCGACAATTTGTCGAAGGTAATATCACCATCGAATTGCAGGCACGAACCGGTGAAAAAACGGTGAAACGCTATAACTTACTTGAGCTAGCGAATATTGAGCCACGACCTCACGCATTTTCAATGCGCTATTTTAGTTTGCTCGAAGGTGACTTTATTTTACCGGAAGGCGTACTTCCTGAGCACGTCGATGTTAGGGTGACGCTCACTGAGGGTGGACAAGGACAATTGGAACGTCGGTTTTACTGGACACAAAGTATACGCAAGAATCGCTCGCTTGAGTTAGAAAGTAACCAGCAATCTTGACCTTAACGCCCGATATAAGCGAAAATTGCGTATTGAATACGCTCACCAAGGTGATGTTATGGCAGTAGAGCAAGCAATGCCGATCGAGTTCTCAGAACATGCGGCGGCCCAAGTTAAAAAGTTAATTTCCGAAGAAGAGAATCCAAACCTAAAACTTCGTGTGTATGTCACGGGGGGCGGTTGCTCGGGATTTCAATATGGCTTTACCTTCGAAGAGCAGATAAACGCGGGTGATATGCAGATCGATAAGGATGGCGTTACGCTCGTTGTTGACCCTATGAGTTTACAATACTTAGTGGGTGGCGTTGTCGATTACGAAGAAGGTCTACAAGGTTCGCGTTTTTTTGTGAACAATCCAAATGCGACAACGACCTGTGGATGCGGTTCGAGCTTCTCAATTTAGCCAATAGGCTGAATTCATTTCAGCGTTTAGGTAGAATACTCCTATCCATTCCGATTTGAGGGAGTATTATGAGTTTATACGCAAAGCATTTAGAAACGGTTACGCAGCGTTTTGACAAGGCGCTAGAGGACAATCAGTTTGAGTCTGTGTTGGTCTACGCAGGTCAACCGCGCGTTGCGTTTCTAGATGACAACCCCGCACCATATAAAGTAAACCCTCTGTTTAAATATTGGGTACCTGTACTTGAAAGCCCCAAAAGTGCTGTGTTCTACAAAAAGGGTGCCGGTAAGCCAATTGTTTATTTGTTTCAAGCACGCGACTTTTGGCACTCGCAAGCGAAAATCCCAGAAGAAGATTGGCAGCAACACGTTGATTTAAAAATCATCGATAGTTTAGATGCGATGGTTGCCGATCTGGGGAGTGAGCTTGAAAACTCAGCATTTATCGGCGAAGACTTTGCCGAACCGGTCTGTAGCTGGAACGTGAAAGCGCGTAACCCACAGGGCTTGATTGACCATTTGCACTTTCATCGAGCGGTTAAAACTGAATGGGAAGTAAATAACTTACGCGAAGCCAATAAGCTTGCAGCAAAAGCGCATGTCGCAGCTAAAGAAGCCTTCTATGCAGGCAAAAGTGAGCTCGAAATTCATGCGGACTACTTAGCGGCGATGAACTTCCGCGAGTCTCAGGTTCCTTACAATAGTATCGTCGCGTTAAATGAACACCCCGCGATTCTGCACTATGATGTGTACGACACTGAAGCACCTGCTGTGAGCCGGTCGTTTCTGATTGACGCGGGTTCATTATATAAGGGCTATTGCGCTGATATCACACGCACTTACGCGAAAGAAGAAGGTTTTTACGCCGATTTGATTAGCGCCGTCGATGCTGCACAACAAGAGCTCCTGACTGAAATCAAGCCGGGGGTGAGCTATTACGACTTGCACGTGTCGATGCACCATAAAATTGCGGCTATCTTAGAGCAGTTCGACTTTATCACGATTGACGCGGCGTCAGCGTATGAAAAAGGTATCACCAGTGCCTTTATGCCGCATGGTTTAGGTCACTTCATTGGACTACAAGTACACGATGTAGGGGGCTTCTTAAAGAATGATAAAGGTGATAGTTACCCACGTAATGAACGCCACCCATTCTTACGCTTGTTACGCGATGTGGAAGTAGGGCAAGTGTTCACGATTGAGCCAGGCTTATACGTTGTTGACCAGTTGCTTGAGGAGTTCGAAGGTAGCTCAGATATCAATTGGCAACGCGTGGATGAACTTCGTCCATACGGCGGCGTGCGTATTGAGGATAGTATTGTGGTGGGCGAAACCGAGAATGAAAATTTAACGCGTGATGCGTTTAAAGAGCTCGGCGCTGAGTAATACTATGCGTTAACGCGTTTACCTAAAGTAGCCAGCCGACTGGCCCCCGTCACTGCGGGCAGGTTGGCTGGTTTGTTATTGTCAAAACACCATCCTAGCCAAGCAAATGCCATTGCCTCAACGTGTTGAGGCGCGACACCGTATTGGGCACTGTCTGCCAATGTCACCTTGTCGGGTAGGCACTGAGCGATGCGCTCCAGTAAAAACGAATTAAACGCACCGCCACCGCATACAATGAGCTGAGTAGGACTCTCGGGTAACCATTGAAAGCTATCCACAGCACTTTTAGCGGTTAATTCTAGTAACGTGCGTTGCACATCTTGTGGGCGATATGGCTCATCTATAAAGCGCTCCAACCAAGCTAAATTGAAATGCTCCCGACCACTGCTCTTAGGTGGAGAGTTTTGAAAGAATGGATCATTGAGTAGAGCTTCTAACAGCTTGACCTGTAATGTGCCTTGTTGCGCCCATCGACCTTGCTGATCAAACCGTTTCCCTTGGTGACGTTCGATCCACTGATCGAGCAGGGTGTTGGCTGGGCCTGTATCAAAACCAAGCGCGATGCCCTTTTGAGTATCTAAATAGCTGATATTAGCAATACCACCAAGGTTCAGTATTGCAATAGGGGCTCGATGAGTGTTTGTAAAAATAAACTGATGAAAAGCCGGTACTAACGGTGCACCTTGACCACCAAGTGCGAGATCACGGGCACGAAAATCAAAAATAACCGGTAGGCCTACTTGAACTGATAACCAATCGGCATCATTGAGCTGAATGCTATAGCCGACCTGTCCGCTGTGCTTTGGAGGAGCATGCCAAAGCGTTTGACCATGGCTGGCAACGGCTGAAATTGCTTGCTTTTCGACTTTAGCCTTCTCGATCAGTTGCAACGTAGCGTCAGCACATAACGCTGCGTATTCGCGAGCAAGGTATTGATAATCGGTAACGGATAGATCAGGACGACAGGCGTTTTCGAGCCGTTGCTTTAGCTCGTTTGGAATGGAAACTGCGTGTGCATCAATAAATTGAACTCTATCGGGTTTGATGTCACATAGCACTGCATCAACAGCGTCCATGCTGGTGCCGGACATCAAACCAATATACAAGCTCATCAGCGCATTGCCAGATAGATTCGCTTGTTGTCGTTGAGTACCGCAACGAGTTGTTGGGCGTGTGCTCTAAATGCTGGCAGCTCCGACTCTGAAAGCGATTTAGCTTTTGGCAACTCCACGGTACGTGGATTACGGTGTACGCCATTAACTAAGAATTCATAATGTAAATGAGCACCCGTCACACGACCTGTAGAACCCACTCGACCTATAATCTGCCCCTGTGAAACGCGGTCGCCCGTTTTGACATGTTTACGACTCAAGTGAAGATACTTAGTAACGTAACGCTCACCATGCTGAATAAACACATAGTTACCATTGAGTGAGTTATAGCTTGCCTTTATTACGCGACCGTCACCGGCGGACATGACCGGCGTCCCAACCGCCGCTACATAGTCGGTCCCATTATGAGGACGTACTCGACCCGTGACGGGATGCAGTCGACGCGGATTAAAGTTTGAGCTCACGTATGTGAAGTTGACCGGTGAACGCAAGAAAGTTTTGCGCATCGCACGACCTTCCGGTGTGTAATAACGACCATTTTCCGCGTTCAATACAGCTTGAAAAACTTCGCCCTGATTAACAAACTCGGCCGCTAGAATTTTGCCATAACCAACAAACTCACCGTCGACGAATTCGCGCTCGAATAATACGCTGAACTCATCTCCTTTACGGAGATCGAGTGCAAAGTCGATATCCCAACCAAAAATATTCGCGACGCTCATGATCTGGTTATCGGTCATTCCCGCGTTCATCGCAGCGCTCCAGAAGCTGCTATCGATGACAGCATGAGCAAACTCCGTACGCGTCTCTACTTCGCGCGTTTCGATCTCAGATACAAAGTCTTCGTTCTGGCGTGTGATAATTAAGGTTTGCAAACCGCTAATATGATGAACCAATTGCACGAGCTCGTCGTTGCTATCGGTTGCAATGCGGAGCTCATCGCCGGGATGCATATTGCGTAATTTTTTCGCCTCGCTACCCGAATGCGTTACGCGATAAAGTTGCTGTGCGGAAAAGCCCAGCGTATCAAATATCTTAGCTAAACTATCGCCACTTTTAACCACGTAGGTTTGCCAGAAAAGTTCAGGCTGTTGATTATCGACTTGTTGCTCGGGCTCAAAAACGAGATCAAGCTGATAGCGTTGACCCGGCAAAAGCTGCTCTGGCTTTGTGCTATTTTTAGAAGCAGTTGCTTGTTCGGTTGGCACGAACAGCAACAAGAATAACAGCGCACTCACAGAGCTGATTAGCACTCTATGGGAGCGAGGTAAATCAACGATAAACTGTTTGATTTTATGTACTGCTTGGACATTCATTTGGTTGCGCACTTCGTTATTTGTTTAAACTTCGCTCAAGGCGATTTTCTTGAGGATAATATGAAAAATTCAAGAATACCAGTATTAAAGAGGTTAAAACAGGGCTATAAATGGCGTAAACTAACACTTTTACACTTTATTCACGACGTAGGAGATTGGCTCAATGACCCCTCAGGTGGCCGAAGCAATAGCAGAAATTACACGCGGTGCCGATGAAGTCCTTATCGAGAGTGAACTTGCTGACAAGCTAGAGCAGGGTAAACCTCTGATTATCAAGGCAGGCTTTGATCCGACCGCACCGGATCTTCATTTAGGCCACACGGTCTTAATTAATAAGCTGCGTGTATTTCAGGATTATGGCCATAAGGTGGTTTTCCTCATTGGTGACTTCACCGGGATGATTGGTGATCCGACGGGCAAAAACGTTACGCGTAAACCGTTAACGCGAGAGGATGTTCTGGCAAACGCGGAAACTTACAAAGAGCAAGTTTTTAAAATTCTCGATCCGACGAAAACAGAAATTCGCTTTAATTCAGAGTGGATGAATAATCTCGGCGCCGATGGCATGATCAAGCTAGCAGCGCGCCAGACTGTGGCCCGTATGTTAGAGCGAGATGATTTCAAGAAGCGCTATCAGGCCAATCAGTCTATCGCGATCCATGAGTTTTTGTATCCTCTTGTGCAAGGATGGGATTCTGTCGAACTTAAGGCCGATGTTGAAATGGGGGGTACCGATCAGCGTTTTAACTTGTTGATGGGACGCGAGCTTCAGAAAGAAGAAGGACAGCGCCCTCAAACGGTCATCATGATGCCTTTACTCGAAGGGCTCGACGGCGTTCAGAAAATGTCGAAGTCATTGAATAACTATATTGGTATTACTGAGCCCGCTAATGAGATGTTCGGCAAGGTCATGTCGATATCAGATGAACTGATGTGGCGTTACTTTGAGTTATTGAGCTTCCGTCCGTTGGAACAAGTCGAAGACTTTAAACAGCAAGTCGCTAATGGTGAAAACCCGCGTAATATCAAAGTTCTTCTAGCTAAGGAAATCATTGCGCGCTTCCATGATGAAGAAGCAGCAGATAAGGCGGAGCAGGACTTTATCCAGCGGTTCCAGAAAAATGCGATACCGGATGATATCAAAGAAGTTGAGGTCACCGTTGGAGACGATGGTATCGCCATTGGCAACGCCTTGAAGGAGGCGGGGCTGGTATCGTCAACGTCTGATGCGATGCGTATGATTAAACAGTCGGCCGTCAAGCGGGATGGTGAGAAAATCACTGACACGAAACTGATGTGCACAAAAGAAGATTCAGGCGTATATCAAGTCGGCAAGCGCAAATTTGCTAAAATTATCTTTGTTTAATTCGCGATGGCGATAAAAAAAAGGCTTGCCCACTGGGCAAGCCTTTTTTGGATAATCACCTAATTTAAACGGTGAAGCTCTTAATTGAGTCTTGTAATTCATCTGCCAACTTGGCAACTTCATTGGATGCCTGCGCTGTTTGTTTCGAACCCGACGCGGTTTGTTCTGCAATGGATACGATGGCTTCCAGACGCTCACTGATATCATGCGCCGTACGGCTTTGCTCTTGCGCTGCACTGGCAATGTGAGTGCTGCTATCCGCCGCTTGATGCACTGACTCGGTGATTGCATTGAGTGCTGAAGCGGCCTCGTCGGTCTGCTGTACACTTTGCTCCGCCTGTGCCCGACCGCGCTCCATCACTTCGACAGCACGTTGAGAGTCGGTTTGCAGAGATTCGATCATACTTTGAATTTCTTCAGTCGACTCTTGAGTTCGACTCGCCAACGTGCGCACCTCGTCGGCAACGACTGCAAATCCGCGTCCTTGCTCACCCGCACGCGCTGCTTCAATAGCCGCGTTGAGCGCTAATAGGTTGGTTTGGTCAGCAATACCGCGGATCACATCCAAAATACCGCCGATATTTTTACTGTTTTCAGAAAGCTGATTGATGACCGAAGAGGCACCTTCTATTTCTTTCGCGAGCTGTTCAATTGTAGCGCGGTTCTGTTCTGAAATACCGCGTACTCGTTTAGCTTCTTGGTCGGAATGTTGGATTTCAGCTAACGCTTGGTCGGCGCCACTTGCCATTTCACTCGCCGTGCTATTCATTTCTTGAGTTGCTGTTGCAACTTGCTCGATTTGACTGCGTTGTTCTTCAATCGCGTGTGTGGTTTGATCCGAGACGCTTGAGGACTCTTCCGCTGCCGTTGCCAACTGTGTTGCTCGATTCGCAATACCTTCGATCAGTTTACGCAGGTTGTCGGTTAGCTTATTGGTATTCTCAGCGAGCGTACCAAACTCATCTTGCGAATCATATGCAACACGCTCAGTAAGATTTCCCTCGGCCATAATATTGAGCATGTGGTTTACTTTGCCGAGCGGGTTGCTGATGCTTCGGACGGTTACCCACGATATCACGACGGCAAGCGCAATAGATACAATAGTTAAAATGCTATTTATCCAGCTTGAGGTCGAGATGGATGACTCAACATTAGTGCGTGTTTCGTCAGCGATGCTACGCACAGCAGCTTGTAGTTCATTTGCTAACTCAATCAACCCATCCAATTCTTGTTTCGATTGAGCTAACGTTTGTTGTTCGACATCACGTGTTTTCAAACGCGCGACAATGTTATCTGGGTAAGACCCCGCGCCTTGCAAATTGCTCAGAGCACCGCGAATAAGAGTAAGTCCGTCATTGACCAATTTTTCGTTATCACTCGTTACCGCAGACTCCAAGCTGTCTAAACGTGGGCGCAGTGAATCGATATTGATTCCGATCTCGCTCTGAATTACTTCTGCGCGATCAATTGCATCTGCTTTACTTAAATCGTACATCAGTGTTACTAACGACGATAAAGATGATTCTATGGAGCGTGCTAGCTGTTTAACCTCAGGCACACCTGACATGTCTGAGGTATCAAGCATCATGATTGATGCGTCATCAATATTAAATGCGATGTCGTCTAACTGAGCTTTTGCCGTTTGCTCTAGCTCTAAATATTTGCGTTGCTGTGCGAATAGATTGTCTATCGAGTCGACATACTTATTGGCATCGGTTTCTAGTCGCTCAACGAGCTTCGAATAACCTTCGCCTCGAATTAAGTTCATGGTTTGATCAAGCGAATTCGAAAACTGTTGTCTTGTGCTGGAGAAGCTTTGAGTGTGGCTTTGGAGCTGATCTAATGACTCATCGTAATACGTTTCACTTTGCAGAGCGCCGAGCTGCAATACGTCGACTTTAAGACCCGCTACGCTTTCTAGGGCAGGAACTGCCTTATCATTTAAACGTTCAACCGATGAGCCTATACTGTTAATGTTAAACAGTGAGCTCAAACTGATCACAAGCAAAAGCAAAGTAATCAGTGCGAAGCCACCAATAACTCGCATTGCAACAGTCATTTTCATAAGATAGTCCTCAGCATCGCTACAACTACAGTTGGGACAGAGCAGGCTGTGTAAAGTATTTCGCTTCCTCTAAATGAAAAAGCGTCATGTGTTGACCCCAAACACAACCTGTGTCTAAACCAATATATTTCGTATTTTGAGTTTCTCCCATGAGTGCCGCCCAGTGTCCGAAAACAATGCGGTCATTACTATGGGACAATTCAAACCAGGGTTTCCACTGAGCGTCCGTGTCTATTCGTGGATGGTTTTTTCGGTGAAAGTCCAGCTCACCGGTTTTGCTACAAAAACGCATGCGCGTAAACGCATTGATTATAAATCGGTATCGGTCAAATCCACTAAGACTTGAGCGCCAATTGCTAGGTTGATTAGAAAACATATGGTTTACAAACCGCGGCATGTCATCACTGGTTAGTAACTGTTCAACTTCGTTTGCATGCTCAGCCGCCTGCTGAGTTGACCAAAGCGGATAGACGCCAGCATGGCATAACAACGTGTTGTGGTGCTTGAAATGATGTAGTAATGGTTGCTGACGGATCCAGTCGATATAATCAAGTCGTCTAGACGATGAAATAACAGCCTCTAATTTGTCCTTTGGATTCACTTCGCGCGCACCCAACAGGATAGCTAATAAATTCAGATCATGATTGCCAAGTACCGTGTTTACAGAAGAGCCGCTATTAAGGAAGAAATCTATCGAAGCTTTTGAGTCAGGCCCTCGCGCAACGATATCACCAACGCACCACAGTGAGTCCGATTTATGGGAAAAGCCTACCTGATTCAGTAGCTCCATAAGTTCGGAATAACAGCCTTGGATATCACCAACTATATATGTCGCCATCGATCTAATGAATAATATTGGGAATGGCTAAACGAAATGAGGGAATTGGCACCTTAAACTGTTCACCTTGCTCAGAAAACATTAAGTAATGACCCTCCATCATGCCGACTGGAGTCGCAATAACAGTACCGCTGGTATAACTAAATGACTTTCCTGGCGCAATCGTTGGCTGCTGGCCAATGACCCCTTCACCAGCGACGCGGGTGATTTTGCCTTCAGCATCAGTAATACGCCACTCTCGACTTTTAAGTGTCACGTCTTGGGCGGCGTTATTACTAATTTTTATGGTATACGAAAACACATATTGGCCCTGATTAGGGTTAGATTGAGCCGCAATATATTGCGTAGAAACTTCGATATGGACTTGTGTTTTTACCGTCATAAGGACTTCTGATTATCCGTCAGCCAATCCGATATTCTACAATAGTCAGCAACTGTGAGTGTTTCTGGGCGAGCACTCGGGTTAATGCCTAGTGCCTCTAATTGCGTATCATCAATGAGCTTTTTAAGGTTGTTTCTAATTGTTTTACGTCTTTGATTAAAAGCTGTCAAACATAACGACTGCAATTGTTGAACATCCTTTACAGGCGTTGGGCTCTTCACGTAGGGTCGCAAACGCACAACAGCTGATTCAACTTTAGGCGGTGGAGTAAATGCTTCAGGTGGCACATCCAATACTTTTTGAACCTCGCAGCGTTGTTGCACACTCACGCTGATACGACCATATGTTTTACTGCCAGGCTCAGCTGTTAATCGATCAACCACTTCCTTTTGTAACATGAAGTGCATATCCTCGACATAATCGCTGAACTTTAACAAATGAAAAATGAGAGGTGTCGAAATATTATAAGGTAGATTACCAAACACGCGTAGTTTTTGCTCAGGAGAGGCGAACGCTTTAAAGTCGATTTTCATGGCATCGCCACGAATGACGTCCAAATGCTGACTCAAAAACGGATGGGTCTCTAAGCGGTCGGCGAGATCTCTGTCTAACTCTACAACGTGAAGTTGCTGGCACCTTTCTGCCACTGGCTCGGTTAATGCTGCTAGGCCTGGTCCTATCTCAACTAAATTTTCACCCGGCTGTGGATGAATCGCATCGACAATTGATTCGATAATGTGTTCATCATTTAGAAAGTTTTGACCAAATCGCTTTCGCGCTCGGTGACCTAAGTGAGTTTTGCTCATAATTTTGAGTTATTTACCATATCAATTGCTGTCTTTATGGCGAGTTGACAGCTACCTGAGTTAATCGCTGGACTGCCTGCCATATCCAATGCCGTACCATGGTCGACTGATGTTCGAATATAAGGTAATCCGAGTGTAATATTCACCGCTTTGCCAAAGCCTTTATATTTTAACACAGGTAGACCTTGATCGTGGTACATCGCAACGACAGCTGACGCCGACTCCAAGTACTTGGGCTGAAAGACTGTATCAGCAGGGTAAGGGCCAGACACCGTCATTCCCCTAGTTTGTAAGGACCTTATTACGGGCGCAATAATTGCTTCTTCCTCATGCCCGAGATGACCTCCCTCGCCCGCATGCGGATTCAATCCGCAAACTAATATGTTGGGTTGCTCCTCTCCAAATTTTTGTCGCAAATCCGCGTCCAAGATCGTGATAATCTTTTCTAGACGTTCAGGTGTAATCGCTTTTGATACGTAAGCAAGCGGAATGTGAGTGGTTACTAACGCAACGCGTAATCCTTCTGTTGCCAGCATCATTACAACATCAGGACAGTCTGCTTTATTCGCAAAAAACTCGGTATGACCAGAGAAAGCGACACCTGCTTCGTTAATAATACCTTTGTGTACAGGCCCGGTAACGATAGCGTCAAACTCTCCGCTTAAATTACCATCCGAGGCAATGGATAGGGTCTCAACAACGTATTGACCGTTAGCAACGTTCAGCGCTCCAGCAATTGCGGTTTCAGCAAGGGGAACGTGTTTTATAAGCAACTGACCTGGTTGCATTGGCGACTGAGGGCGGGCGCCCTCATAGGGAATGAGTTCAAGTGGCAGGTTGAGTTCCGTGGCTCGTTGTTTGAGTAAGCCTGCATCCGCAATGGCAACAATATCTGCTTGCCAATGCTGTTGTGCCATCATAACGGCTAAATCGGGACCTACCCCGGCGGGCTCGCCGGGGGTAAAAGCGAGTAATGGTCGCATTTTACTTGGCTACGACGCGAACATAAGCACGATCGCGCATTTCTTGTCGCCACGTGTCCACTTCTTCTCGATACTTGCGCGAGAATAGCATTTGGTATGCCTTGTCGCGTTTACTTTCCTGCGTGGCATTGAGCGTGCGGCGATCAGTTACCTCTACAATATGCCAGCCAAATTGGGTGCGGAAAGGTTCGCTGATCACACCTTTTTCCAACGTACTGACGCGTTGTTTGAATTCTTCGGCATACCGATCTGGACGTGACCAACCTAAGTCCCCTCCGCGTGATGCGGACCCTGGATCAGCGGAGTGCTCTTTCGCCAATTCGGCAAATGTTTTTTCACCACTTAAGATTTGCTCACGAAACTGAGCAAGCATTTCTTTGGCTTTGTTATCCGATAAAATCACTGATGGCTTAATAAGAATATGTCGCGCTTTGACTTCCTGTACTTCGACGACTTGCTCGCCTCGCTTATCTGCGACTTGTAAAATATGAAAGCCCACGCCGCTGCGGATAGGGCCAATAATTTCACCTTTTGATTTACCTTTTACGACCTCTGCGAACAATGTCGGCATGGAATTCTCAGTCATCCAGCCAAGATCACCGCCGTCTAGCGCATTTGAGCCTGACGATGAACGAATAGCAAGTTGCGAAAAGTCTTCACCTTCCTCGAGGCGATCGATGACGGCTTGCGCTCGACGTTTGGCCGCTTCCTGCTTTTCATTCGGTGCGTCAGAGTCAACACCAATCAAAATTTGGCGTAAACGGTACTCTGTAGGTGAAGCGTCATTTTGCTCAATCAAGTTGACTAAATTCTCTACTTCTTGTGGCGTGACAGAAACACGTCTCTGAACAGCGGCTCGCTCAACTTGGCTCGTGATTATCTCAGTTTTAATCTGCTCGCGAAATGCCGGCCAGCTTTGCCCAGAGTTAATTGTATTCTCGCGCAGCTCGTCGACACTCATGCCGCGATCCTGCGCTATCCTCGAGATTGCTTGGTCAAGCTGAGCTTCCGATACCTCAATACCCATGCGTTCCGCCATCTGCAGCTGAAGCTCCTGCTGGATCAAGCGTTCGGTCGCTTGCGTGCGTAGCACCTTGTCTGATGGTGCATTAGCCGATGAGAAGTTTTCGGATTGTTTTACTTGTTTTATAAGCTGCTCAATTTGGCTTTCTAAAATAACGCCATCGTCGACAATAACTGCCACGCGGTCCAGCACTTGTTGTGCATGCGCCACCGTTGCGGTTATGCACATCATCAACGCGATACTGACTGATGTGCTGAATTTAACTAACTGTTTCATTATTTGTACCACTAGTTACTTAAGTAAAAAGGTCGTCTGTAGCCGTAAATGCTTTTCTCTAACATTTCGATCAGACTGCTTCCGTCGCTTGAAAGGCCGCTGATGATAAACTGTAAGCTAACACCGTTGTCAAATTCGGGTGCCGCAAACGTGCTTTGCATCATACCAGCGTTTGCCGCTCCAGCCATAGCAGGCTCTAAATTCAGGTTGATTCGACGGTACGCACTTACACGTAGCGCCCAACAACAACTGCTGTACTGCACCCCAAGAATGGCATCATTGGTGCGGCGATTTACCAAATCATAGTAAATGTTAGCAGCGACCTGCCATTGGTTATTAATTTCCCAAACCGCTTGCGCGCCGACTTGTTCAATATCGCTATTTAAAATATTGGTTGCTTTACGATGATTCACTTGAAGCAAGTTTTTATTGTCAAAGCGATATTCTAAAGCGGTCTGACTCTTTCGTGTTTGATTTAGTTCCGTATCGTATTGTAACGCGCTCTTGATACTCCAATGAGGGGTAATCGCCCATGTTAAGTCGGCAACCCATTCTGTATTGCTGGATGTCCGCGAGGTATTTTGCTGCAATAGCTCGGTCCGACTTTTATCAAAATAATAAATTTGGCCAAACGCAAAGCGCAACAGTTCACGCTCGCGCTTATCAAAAATGCTTGTTGTGGCACCATAGGTTATTTGATTCGCTTCTGCAATGCGGTCTAAACCGGAATAGCGCTGGGCGCGGAACAGGCCGTAATAATCGTCTTGCATCAGCGATGTATCATAGATGCCGATATTAGACTGGTCTTTGTAAGGGACGTAGAGGTATTGAAGTTGTGGTACCAATGTTTGGCGGTATGCGTCAACGCCGTCGCCGTCAAAAAAGCGCTCTAGGTGCAGGCGACCTCTTAAGCGAGCTCTTGGCAACGCGCGCGACACGGACTCTTCGAGCTCAGGGCTTGTCCCTTGTTGACGATAGTGCGTATATAAATAAGTGATTTCAGCTTCACCATCGTAAGCAGGCGCTTCGAGCGCGTAACTTAAGCTGGGTTGAAGGTGGGCGCGTGTCGCGTATACGTTTGAATCGTCTTGGCTTTGAAAGTAGGTGAGTTCGCTTTCGATCGCCCAGTTAAAGCCCGTGTATGCACCTTCATCGTAACGCATTGAAATTTGTGGCAGTGTTCTAAACGGGCTTTGATATTGCCCTAATAGTTCGTAGTCTTCAGCACGGATGCGTGCAAAAAAGTTATCCTTTAAATAATCAACTTGCGCCACACGGTACAAGTGGGTGTCTGCTCGCCCCGCAAAATCACTACCAAAATCATTGAGATAGTTGTCATCACTGATTTGCGTTGCGTCCACATAGGCGCGCCAGTGCTCGCCGAGTTGCGCTTGCTGATCAATATGCCATAAATAGCGATCGGCGTTATCGAGTCGAAGTGAGTCGCTTTGAAGGTACTCAAGATTGATTTGACCACCATAGCTATCGGTTAGAAAGCGGTACTCTGTTTTTAACATTGTCCCGCGCTTACTAATGTATACGGGAGCAAGCGTTGCATCCATATTCGGCGCAATATTAAAGTAATAAGGGACTTCTACCTCAAGGCCACTGACAGATGAGGTATCAATGGTCGGATAAAGAAACCCTGTTTTACGTTTATCGTTAACTGGAAACGTAAAATACGGTAAATAAATAACGGGGATATCGAACAACTCAACTTTAGCGCCCCATGCCTCACCAAAGTCTTCTGATTGACTGATTTCGATTCGATCAGCAGTCAGTTTCCAAGCCGGATCTGTCGTTGGACAGGTCGTGAAACTTGAAGAAAACAGATTGACGTGCTGCTCAGATAAACGCAGTAGCTGGGCTTCGCCACGCGCTTGTGTGGTTTTCATTCGATATTCAGTATCGCGTAATTCGGCGGTTGCTGAAACGCCATTATAATTAAACGATTGACCTTTGACTTGAATATAACCGTCAGAAAACAGAACGCCTTGATTCGCATCGATGGTTTGTTTTTCTTGATTGATCCGTGCAGACTCAGTGAGAAGCCATTGACCATCCTGACGGATACTCACGTTACCAGAGAATAACGCTTCGCCATTGTTGCTGACATTGGAGTTATCAGAGTGGACTAATATGCTACCAGGGAGTTGTGCAGAAACGTCGAAGTCGGGTTCTTCGAAACGCCACTGATTATAGCGGGCTGAGCACACATTAGTAAGCTCCTGCTGAGCAGAAACTGACGCGCTGAGTAAGGTAAATAAGACAGCGGACGTTTTGGCAACTTTGTAACGCAATGGCAAGATACTAATCCGTTTTGAGTTGTTAATTAATGATTAGAGACAAGCTTGGTATAATAAAGCAAATCTGCGTATTCTGCTATTTTAGTACGCATAAATAGAGATTAAATTTGCCAAATAATGGCACACAGAGGGGGCATTTTGGAAGATTCTCGTGAGATTGGTCTGGCAGCATGGTGTGAGGCGCAGACGGGGTATCCTCAAACGCAACTGGAAGTGGTTTCTGGTGATGCGAGTTTTAGGCGCTACTTTCGAGCTTCAGATGGTCAACGTAGCTTAATTGCTGTTGATTGCCCACCCGATAAAGAAGATATGCGCCCTTTTCTTCTCGTAGCGGACGCTTATCAAGCGGCAAATATTCCCGTGCCGCTGGTATTGAACGTTGATTTGAAGCAGGGATACATGTTGCAGACAGACTTGGGCCACACGGTACTATTGTCGAAACTCCAAGCGCAAAACGCACGCCAATACTATGATCAAGCGCTTTCGATTTTGCCACGAGTTATGGGTGTGACGGCAACAGCGGAAGGCGATTTACCCCGCTTTGACCGAGCATTGTTAGATCGCGAACTGGCATTGTTTAAAGATTGGTTGTTGATGCAGCACCTCGATCTTGACTGGGATGATCGCGACGACGAACTATGGTCTGAATTCTGCGAGCTGATAGTGAGTAATGCATTTGCTCAGCCACAGGTTGGTGTGCACCGAGATTATCACTCCCGCAACTTGATGGTGACGCCTAAAGGGCTTGGTGTTATCGACTTTCAAGATGCGGTTATCGGGCCGATTACCTATGACGCGGTCTCGCTACTGAGAGATTGTTACATTGAGTGGCCTGATGACTTAGTCGATGAGCTATCTCAACGGTTACGGAGCCAACTGCAGGAGGATGGGCTACTAAGTGCAGATGTTGAGCCAGAACAGTGGCAACGCTGGTTCGACTGGATGGGACTTCAGCGGCATACGAAAGCCGCAGGAATTTTTGCCCGACTAGCGCACCGTGATGATAAAACCGGTTACTTGAAAGACGTGCCTCGTACATTAGGCTATCTGAGTAAAGTCAGTGCACGTTATCCGGAATTAAGTAACTACCACCAATGGCTGACCCAACGTATTATACCCAAATGGGAAAACTCATGAGAGCGATGATACTGGCCGCAGGTCGCGGAAAGCGTATGCAACCTCTGACTAATTTGACCCCAAAACCACTTTTAACCGTCGCGGGCAAACCTTTGATCGAATACATCATTGAAAAGTTGGTGGGGGCTGGGGTCTCGCAAATTGTGATTAATCATGCTTGGTTAGGGGGGCAAATTGAGTCTCAGCTTGGCGATGGCTCACGTTGGGGCGTGAAGATTATTTATTCTCCCGAACCTGACGGTGGGTTAGAAACAGCGGGCGGCATCATTAATGCTCTACCGATGCTGGGAACAGCGCCTTTTTGGGTCATTAATGGCGATATTTTTATCTCATCCGACTTAACAGACTTGCCAACTCAACTTGAGACGAACGACTTGGCTCACCTATTACTCGTCGATAACCCTGAACATAATCTAAGTGGCGACTTTGCCTTGCAAGATGGCCGGGTAATAGCCCAGTCTCCCGAGCAGACTGGACTTACGTTCGCCGGCATTGGCTTATATGACCCCGCATTTTTTGCCGGTTACGGCGATGGGTATAGGCCATTAAAGCCCTTGCTGCTCGATGCCATTAATCAGAGCAAAGTGGCGGGGAGTCTCCTAAAAGGTGCCTGGACGGATGTGGGAACGCCAACGCGTTTGAGTCAGTTAAATCAAGAAGTAGAGGAAACATAATGATTTGGGGAAAGGTGATTGGTGCGCTAGCGGGCTATCTGTTTTTGCGATTGCCTGGAGCTATCATCGGCGTATTAATCGGACACTGGTTTGATCGAGGAATGGCTCAGGACTTTGCCAGCCGTGGTGGTTTTGGGCAATTTATGAGTGGCAAACGTGATGCTGATAAAGATGCATTATTTTTATATACCCTGTTTGCAGTGATGGGACATCTTGCTAAAGCAAAAGGACGCGTGACCGAGCGAGATATTGCACAAGCATCGGAACTGATGGACCGATTCCGACTCGATTCTGAAGCGAGAGGAGAGGCGCAAGAGGCGTTTCGAGAAGGGAAGCAGGCGACTTTTCCACTGGAAGATACGATGAAGCGGTTTAGGGAGTCATTTTATGGCAACCGTGAGGTATTTCAGGTCTTTATGGAACAGTTGATGGCTTTGGCTCTTAATGACGGTGTACTTGATCGAGGTGAGCATGAAGTCCTTGTTAATGTTGGTAAAGCGCTGGGTTTCAGGCGGTTTCAGATTGATCAGTGGCTTGCGATGCAGAAAGCCGCATTTAGGTTTCATCAACACCGTTCGCAAGGAAACGCGGGGAGCCAACAGGCTAAGCCGTCGCGTAATGAACTTCAAGATGCATATGAAGTGTTAGGAGTGAAGCCAGAACAGTCAGATGCGGAGATTAAAAAAGCGTATCGCAAGCTGATGGCGCGCCATCATCCTGACAAGCTTGCGTCAAAAGGATTGCCGGAGCATGTGATGAAAGAAGCACAAAAACGCGCCCAGGATATCCAGTCAGCCTATGAAGCAATCAAAAAACACCGTGACATACGGTAGCTATTAAAAGCCATGGAATTTAAACCAACCTTGAATGACACTCTTTAGTTCGTTGGCGGCTTCTGGGGGACGGGTCAATAAGCTACGCGGTCGATAGCTTAATTGTTGATATTTTTGGCTAAGTGTTTCATGCATAGACCATTGCTTAACGACCCATCGGTTGGCTGAAGCTGATTTAATATCAAGTACCGGGAAGGTGAGCTTAGCGATTTTGGTGCCTAGGACTCGATTAAGTGCTGGCTGCGGCAGATACACATCCAACAAGATGACCGCATCGGGTGCGGCTGAAGGATTTTTATTGATCCAATCAATCCAGAGTGCACCACTGATTCCCTCAACAAGCCAGACAACGAAACCAGGGTGCTGGCTCACTTTTTCATTCAGTGCTTCAAGGCGCTTAAATAACGCGGCTCTATAAGGATCCAGTGCGTTATCATCGGGCTGAGTAAACTCAGAGTCAGGGGTGTGATGCGCTAACGAGGTGGGTTGGATAAGCATACTCGGTGGTGTCAGTCCCCAACTACGCCAACCCATCTTCGACGCTTCGTGATAACTGGATTTAATGAGCGAAGATTGCAAGGGGTGTAGACCCCAGTCCGGCAAGGCAACAAATTGCCCTCGTTCGAAGCTTCTTAATGGCTCAAGTTGCAGTGCTAAATACTGTACGTCTTTCTCTGTCGCGTCTTTGAGCCAGACGATCTCGTCAGGGGGGACGAAACGAGCACGATCATCCTGTCCGTGTGAAATAACAGACCAGCATATGACAAACAACAGGATGGCAACGCGCATAATATTCATGCTTTGTTATCGTCATAAGACGGAAATTCTTTAAACTTTAGCTAAAACGGGCAGGGGCTGGTGAAGGTTAGCGTTTGCTCGGTCTGAGGGTGTGTAATACGCAGTTCAAATGCATGTAGGAGCAGTCGTTCAGCCGCCTGAAAAGCGGCTGAGTGTGCATAAAACTTATCACCTAAAATAGGACAGTTTAATGCCAACATGTGCACCCGTAGCTGATGTGAACGGCCTGTGTAGGGTGATAGTTTGACAGTGCATCCCTGAGCTTGACGTTTTAGCACTCGGTAAAAGGTTTGACTGGGCTTGCCATTGAAAAAGTCGACTTGTTGCTTCGGTCGATTAGGCCAGTCGCAGCTAAGTGGTAAATCGATACAGCCATTGTCAGCGGGCAATGCTCCCCACACTTTTGCCAAGTAGGTTTTCTTTGGAGTTCGTTGTTGAAACTGTCTACTTAGGTGGCTTTGCGCGGCTTTACCAAGCGCAAACACCATCACACCCGATGTGGCCATATCTAGCCGGTGTACTAACTTGATATCAGGAAATATGCGAGCTAGGCGAGTGTAAACGGAATCTCGATGTTCGAGTAATTTCCCTGGTACGCTAAGCAGTCCTGCGGGCTTATCGACCACAACCAACGCATTATCTCGATGTATTATCTTGAGATAAGGGTTGGTTGGTGGTTGATAGTGAAGCAGTGCCATTAGTGATGATTGACCAAAATACGCACGGCAAACAACGAAAGCTGCGGTTGTTTTAGCGCTTCTAATAAGGTTTGCTGGCGCATTTTGATAGCTTCAATTTCAGATTCGCGTACGGAAGGATTGCGCTGCTGTAGTTTGGTCAGACGTTCAAGTTCCTTTCCTAAGTTTTCACTGATACGCGAACCGATAGCAGCGCTTTGTTGCTCTAACCAAGCTTCAGCAGAGCTACGCGCTACTTCTAAGTGCGACTTAGTGATATCACGCAACTGCTTTAAAATTTGCCGTGAGGTTTTTTTATCCATAAAGTCGGCTTGCTTGGTTAATGCATCGCGTGGCACTTTGCTCGTCAGTTCCCGCCCTTGACTATCAAGCAATATACGATGGTTCTGAAGCGGGAAGAACTCCTGAGCTACCGCGCTTTGGGGGGCGTTAATCTGTGCACTAAAGTCAACCTCCATGAACCAGGCGCCCTCAGGCAGCGCTTTATTATTTAGCTTAGTAACGCAGACGCTACCGAAGTCTTGCTGGGTCACTATATCCAAGGCCTCTTGCACGTGAGGGTGGTCCCAACTTAAGAATTCGATATCCTCGTAATTAAGTGCCGTGGTGCGGTCAAAGGTGATGGTCATCCCTTCTTCTTGCAGGCCTGGAATAGCCTCGACGCGCATATGCTCGCTCGGTTTAACGAACACTCGGTTTTCGTCGAGTTCTTCGATATCGATACCAAAGCGCTCCCAGAATGTAGTCATAAACTCATCCAGAGTTGATACGTCGCTGCTTTCTTCTATAGCCGCGATTACCGATTCAGCCTGTTCTGGACGGCATGCATTTAACTCTTGTAGTTTATCGCGACCCGCTTCAACCTCGGACATGAGTTGCTGATGTAACTCTGCACTCTGCTGCAGCACTTCTTTCGGAAGCGGCTGGCAGCTTAGCAAAGCCTTTTTAATCTGCTGAGAAAAGTCGTCATACATGCGGCGTCCGACGGGGTTACATTGTTCGAATGCATTCATCGTGTGATACCAAGGCAGTAAAATGCCCTCGTCGGAATCTTCGGTGTACGGCAGGTAGATCGCGATATCATGGGTTTGTCCGATACGGTCAAGGCGTCCTATCCGTTGCTCAAGTAAGTCTGGGTTTTCAGGTAAGTCGAATAATACGAGTTGATGCACAAACTGAAAGTTCCGCCCCTCGCTACCTATCTCTGAGCACAATAAAATCGGGCTGCCATTATCATCGTCGGCAAAGAACTCGGCAGCGCGGTCGCGTTCAAGTAATGACATCCCTTCGTGGAAAACGGCAGCGTTTATCCCCTCAAGCACACGCAATGCTTCAGCGAGCTCATTTACCGTTTTCGCGCCGTGGCAAATAAGCAACGTCTTGTCATCCCGGTTACCTTTTATATGGTCAATAAGCCAAGTCACACGGGGGTCGCCAAGCCACCAAGGTTCACGCATGTCATCCTCGGGCTCAGGTAGTTTAACCGGGTGAAATTGACGTGCTGGGAATCCACCGACATTTTGACGGCGGTTTCTAAACATAACCCGGCCTGTGCCGTGTTCATCAAGAAGTTCGTCGAGTTCCTCTCCTTTAAGCTCCGTCGCTTTATCTGCCAGTTCGCGATAATGAGTTTGCTCCTCCTCAAACGCGCTAAAATCGTTAAAGCGGTCTGGGTCAAGTAACTGCAAACGCTTAAAGTGTCCCTCGTTACCTTCTTGCTCAGGTGTTGCGGTTAATAACAATAAGCCTGGGATGGCTTTCGCTAGCTGAGCAAAGTGTTCATAGCCCGGTGTACTGTCATTAAGGTGATGGGCTTCGTCGACCACCAACATGTCAAATTCGGCACCCATGAGTGCGTCATGCCACTGTTCATCGTGTAGGATTTTGTTGTTGATAATCACTAATTGTTCAGTAGAAAATGGATTATCACTATCGAGTTGCGCTTCTCGGATTCTGGCTTCATCAAACACACTGAAATCAAGCGCAAATCGGCGCTTCATCTCAACAAGCCATTGGTGACGGAGGCTATCGGGTACGGCAATTAGTATACGTTGGCTACGCCCCGTGACATGCTGGCGCTTGATAATCATGCCCGCTTCGATGGTTTTTCCTAAGCCGACCTCGTCAGCGAGCATAACTCGAGGGTGGTAGCGGTTCGCCACGGTTGATGCGACGTAACACTGGTGCGCTAACAGATTCACACGTGCGCCTAGGAGACCCGCGACAGGGCTTTGTTGCCAGCGCGCTAATTGTTGTTGGCCTTGCATGCGCAGAAGATACAGATCGTGGCGATCGGCTTGCCCTGCAATAAAGCGCGTTAATGCTGGATTGGTATCAATTTGATGAGCTAACTGGGACTCTGGCACCATCACCTCTTCGCCTGAGTCTTCGCGTTCACCGAAATAGATGGCTAACCCTTGATGCTCTTTTGCTTCGGTGACGATAAAACGCCATTGATCAGCATGTGTTGCTTCTTGTCCTTCATTCAGCACAAATCGAGCGAGAGGTGCGTCGGATTTAGCGTACATTCGTGTTTCCCCTGTGCTAGGGAACATCACCGATACCTGGCGTCCATCCACGGCAGTGACTACGCCAAGGCCTAAATCTGTTTCAGTTTCGCTTAACCAACGTTGCCCTAAACTAAACTCGCTCACTTCGTCCTTCCTATGCGCTAACTTTAAAGGTCGGCAATAGTAATGGGGAGATTAGAAAAAAACAATGCGACTGTCATCCCTGTGTCACGAATTTTGGTCTAAGCTTTAATCAAACGATAACAAAAGGTGTACGCTATGACCGCAAATGTTAGTCAAACCTCCCAAGCTACTAAGTACTTCGTTTTAGATACCAATATTCTATTGCATGATCCTCTCGCTTTTCTCAGCTTCGATGAGCATAACGTCGTTATTCCTATGGTCGTGTTAGAAGAGTTAGATAATATTAAGGATCGCAATAAAGACGTGAGCCGAGATGCGCGTGTTGCGATTCGTTCATTGGAGGAGGTGTTAAAGGATGCAACACCTGAGCAGATAGTTAAAGGTGTCCCTTTGACGCAGTTAAGTGGCGACCACCAAGCGAGCGGCACGTTAGCTATTTTCCCTGACTACGAGTTGAAGCAAAGTGCGTCTGCTTTGGCGCTCAATGAAAATGACCACCGTATTATTCAAGTGGCGTTAGAACTGCAAATTAAGTTTGCGGGTAGCACGGTCACTTTGGTGACAAAAGATATCAATATGCGCCTAAAAGCCAAAGGTGCGGGCGTAAAACATGTTGAGGATTATCGCACAGACCAATTAATTGATGATATTCGTTTATTGACGAAAGGTTTCTATCAGTTTGAAGGGGACTTTTGGCAACAAGTGGGTGATGTCAGTACGTTGCAAGAGGGGCGAGATGCCTATCACACGGTTTCGCGCGAACACATGCCGCAAATTTTCTATAACGAATATTTTATCGATGAAACAGAACATTTCGCAGCTCGGGTGGACACTTTTGACGATACCTCTGTAACGCTGATGGATTTGGGATATGAGCGCTTAATGGGTTACAGCGCGTGGGGGATTCACCCTAAGAATATATATCAAGCGATGGCGATGCACGCACTGCTTGACACAAGCTTGGACATGGTCATTCTGACGGGGCCGGCGGGTAGTGGTAAGACGCTATTAGCGCTTGCTGCGGCATTAGAAATGGTGGTCGAAAAGGGGATCTACGAGAAAATTATTGTTACCCGAAACACGCCAGAGATCGCTGAGTCTATTGGCTTTTTACCGGGGACAGAAGAGGAGAAAATGGCGCCTTGGTTATCAGCTATAACGGATTCTCTTGAAGTATTGCATAAGAATGATGAGAGCATGGACTCGAGTCTCAATTACATCATGACGAAAGCGAATATCCAGTTCAAGTCATTAAACTTCATGCGTGGTCGTAGTATTCAAAATGCGGTGGTTATACTTGATGAAGCACAAAACTTAACCGCATCACAGCTAAAAACAATAATTACCCGTTGTGGTGAGAATACGAAACTGGTCGTGTCGGGCAACTTGGCGCAGATTGATAGTTATTACTTAACTGCTGTCACCTCAGGACTCACCTTTATCGTAGAGCGTTTTAAAGATTATCCAGGCAGTGCGACCATTAATCTAAACGGTGTGGTAAGAAGTAGTCTGGCAGAGTATGCAGAGGAGCATCTATAGCTTAGTTGCCTTTGATAACCGTATACTGCCCAGTGTTGACAAGAAACTGCACATCACTGGAGAGTTGGCCCGCTGGTAAAACGGCGGGCCCTGCGACATCCATGAGAACGAATTCAGTTCCGTTGTGCATCAAGGTTATATCGTTTGCTTGCTTTGCCATTTGAATGCCAAAAATTGCATGTTTTGGGAAATAAACAATGATCATTCTTGCTTCAGGAATAATCTCTTTTAGTAAGGCTAGCGTGAGGCTGACTTTACTGTCACAGTCACCTCGATTGTTGAGAAGAAGGTAATTAGGTGGCGTGAAGCCATCTCCACGACTTGATAGCTTGCTACTGAGACTGTCATAAGGAATCGACTGAACAAAATGGCCAACGTAGTTGGTGTAGCTGCGTCGACTGTTATCTTTAAGTTCGTTCCCGATAGCGACAACCAGCGTTCTGAGAAGTGATTGAGTTTTCTCGGCAATAGTAACTGCATCTGGAACGATGCCCGTTTCCCCCAATGGAAGCGACAATTTGCGATAGTAATTTGCCGATAAATAGTCTTGCCATTGCTGATTAAAAAATTGTTGTACCTTTCTCAGTTGCTGTTGGTAACGTTGTTGTAACGGTTCCGTTCGTGCTTTGCGTATTGATAATGTTAATTTCTCTTGTCGGGGGGACAGCGTCGCTTCAACACCATACCAACGTTGGCGCTGTATATACTGATTAACTTGATAATTAAGCTCACGAAGTGCGCGCTTTCGGTCGTAACTCCGAAATGTTGCAAACGGCTTTAAGAAGTCGCGTTGATTAACACTGAAACTGAGCTGCGTGAGCTTCCCGTTGGGAAGATTCCATTGGTAGGAAAGTAAAATATCGCCGTCACGGGATGTTTTCTCGAAAGCTGTTTGTTGAGCAAAAACTTTGGGGACACTGCTAACAAGCAGAGCTGTTGAGAGAACAATGACTGCACCCCAAGCGGACAGGTATGTTCTCTCATCAGATAGCTTTTTCATTAGAACTTCATTTCGGTAATTGGACTTTCTTCAAACTTTAAGTCGACTTGATACTCAACGCCGCCCGCTCTAATAAAGAAATACGTTTTGTCGCGTTTGAATAGTTCATGAAGTGAAACGACGCGCACGCCAGGACGGCGTTCAGCGTTCCAGTCGCTCATCTCCACGCCTGTGCGCGAAACTAAAATGTTTTTATAACGGTCACCAGTTACCAGTAGCAACTTTTTATTTTCGTTGCGCAATAAAATGGTGTTACCTGTGACAGAAAATGGTTCTTCGTTGCCTAGCACAGCCTTCTCCCAAGCATTCTACTTTTTAATCATCACTATAACGAATTATCCTGATTTGGCAACATGACTACAATGCACGAAGATAATCTTCAACAATGAGCAATGCCGCAGCACTGTCGACTTTGCCTTTTTCCAAGCCGCGATAGCCATCGCGTTCAAACAGCGCTTCTCGAGCGGCGGTGGACGTTAAACGTTCGTCTTGAAAGACAACGGGGACATTAAAACGACCGTGAATACGATTGCCAAACTTTTTCGCGCGTTGCGTGAGCGGTTGCTCCGTGCCATCCATATTAAGTGGTAGGCCAACGACGACACGTTCAGGCTGCCACTCTTTGAGCAGTTGTTCGACAGTACTCCAGTTTGGAATACCGTCCTGAGCTTTGAGTGCTTTTAAAATAGAGGCGGTGCCCGTTATCGACTGACCCACTGCAACGCCAATACTTTTGGTGCCAAAATCAAACCCGACAACTGTCATGCGTGACCTACATCCGGTCCGAGCTTCCAAATATCAAAACCGAGTTGCTCGGTGGCTTTTTCCCAACGTTGATTAGTCGGTGTGTTAAACAATATCTCAGGATCTGCAGGGATAGCTAACCACGAATTTTCAGCCAGCTCTTGCTCTAGCTGGCCAGCTTCCCAACCCGCATATCCGAGCGTTAGCAGAAACTGTAACGGCGCCGCGGAGGAACCCAATGCCTCTAAAATATCACGTGAGGTGGTGACCATAATCTCATCACTCAACTTGAGGCTACTGCGCCAGTTTTGTTGTGGTGGGTGAATCACAAAGCCTCGCTCCTGACCCACCGGACCGCCTTGATAGACTGGACCTTTAAGACTATCTGCGCTATCCGGATAAACAATTTCAAGTTTGTCGAGCAACGAGTTAACCGTTAGCTCTGCAGGTTGATTAATGATCAGTCCCATCGCACCGTCTTCGTTGTGTTCGCAGATATAAGTCACGCTACGACGAAACAGCGGATCATTCATACTGGGTGTAGCAATTAAAAAATGATTTTGTAAGCTTTCCATAAAGCACTCCTCACTCACGATAAGACTTATATCGGGGTTTATTCAGCAATTTCAACGACGCTGCTGCAGATCGTGCTCAATAGCTGCGAAGAGTTGCGCTGCTATATTGATGTCATAGGCGTTTTCGATCTCTCGCATACAAGTTGGACTCGTCACATTGATTTCTGTAATACGTTCACCAATGACATCGAGACCAACAAGATATAAACCTTTTTGTTTAAGTGTGGGACCGATAGCACGCGCAATGCGTTCGTCACTTTCGCTCAATGGTTGCGGACGCCCACTGCCGCCAGCCGCAAGGTTGCCGCGTGTCTCACCAGCCGAAGGAATTCGAGCTAGTGCGTAAGGCACCGGTTCGCCATTAATAATCAGAATCCGCTTATCGCCGTCCTTGATCTCTGGCAGATATTTTTGTGCCATGGCATAACGCTGACCTTTTTCGGTGAGTGTTTCGATGATGACACCTAAATTTGCACCGTCTTCGTTAACTTTAAATATCGATGCGCCACCCATCCCGTCTAACGGTTTAAGTATGACGGTACCGTGCTTCTTATGAAACGCCTTAAGTTGCTCAGCATTGGCGGACACCAAACTATCGGTAATAAATTCAGGAAACCAACTGGTATAAAGCTTTTCATTACAATCTCGCAAGCTTTGCGGGTTATTCACTACCAGCGCACCTTCAGCTTGCGCCAAATCAAATATGTGCGTTGCATAGAGGAACTGACTATCAAACGGCGGGTCTTTGCGCATCATGATTATATCAAAGTCACCGAGCGGTAGCTTCTCAACATCACCTAACTGATAAAAGTCTGTCTTTTGATCTTTGACGGTGACTTTGCGTGCCATAGCGTAAGGTCGACCTGAGTCAATGAGCAGGTCGGCCATTTCAATATAATAACTTTGGTAACCGCGCGCCTGTGCTTCGAGCAACAGTCGGAAACTGGTATCTTTTTCCGTTTTTACCTGCGCAATGGGATCCATAATCATGGCTAACTTCATGGGTATTTTCCTTATTCGTTGCTGGCGTTGAGGTCACCAAATTCATACTGGATGGCTGCTAAAGCTGTCATCGCAGCGGTTTCTGTTCGCAGAATACGTGGTCCTAAACGAATCGGTTTAAAGTGATGGTGGCGAGCGTGTTCAACTTCAATATCCGTGAAACCACCCTCTGGACCAATCATTAACTGAATGCGCTGGGCCGAGTTAGCGCCCTCAATCTGATTGAGAGGTACCTGCGCATAGGGATCTAAGGTTAACCGCAAACCGTCAAACGGCGTCTTTACAAAGTCATCGACTGATATTGCAGGAAGTACGACAGGGACATGACTGCGACCGGATTGCTCACAAGCAGAAATGACAATTTTCTGCCATTGTTGTTGTTTCTTCTCAAGTCGATCACCGTTTAATTTTACACCGCAGCGCTCGCTGAACAGCGGAGTGATGGCATTAACACCGAGTTCCACTGATTTCTGTAGGGCGAAATCCATCCTGTCTCCGCGTGAAACGACCTGACCTAGGTGAACGAATAGAGGAGACTCGGTGTTGTTGAGTTGGGCACCAGTAATTTCAACTTGCGCGCTTTTCTTGGCGACTGAAGTGAGTACCGCTGCGTAATTAAAGTCATCGTTACAAAACAACTCAAGCGCCTGACCTTCTTGCATGCGAAGCACTTTGATGGTGTGTTGAAAGGCGTCATCACTGAGCGATACGGTGCTGTTGACCGTGAGTGGCTCGGGATGAAAAATGCGTGGAACTCTCATACGACTTAATTGAATCCTTATCTATGAACAGACTTTTGGACGTCTAGAAGTAGAAATTTTTTTATTGATCGGTTAAATTACGCCGTCAGTACTAGTTATTTTAATCAAAATAAAGGAATGGTAGGCATATGTCACGTCACCTATTTACTTCTGAATCGGTTTCAGAGGGCCATCCTGATAAAATTGCGGACCAGATTTCTGATGCCGTACTGGATGCAATTTTAGCAAAAGATATCCGCGCCCGTGTGGCGTGTGAAACCTATGTCAAAACTGGCATGGTATTAGTGGGCGGGGAAATATCCACTTCAGCTTGGGTCGATATTGAAGATTTAACCCGTCAAGCCATCCGTGATGTCGGTTACACACATTCGGACATGGGTTTTGATGCCAACTCTTGCGCGGTACTAAACGCGATTGGTAAGCAGAGCCAAGATATTAATCAAGGCGTAGATCGTGAATCGCCTGAAGCGCAAGGCGCGGGTGATCAGGGTTTGATGTTTGGCTATGCATCTAATGAAACCTCGGTATTAATGCCAGCCCCCATTACCTATGCGCACCGCATTGTTCAGCGTCAGTCAGAGATGCGTAAAAATGGCACGCTCGATTGGTTACGGCCTGATGCCAAAAGCCAGCTGACGTTTGTATACGAGAATGGTAAACCGGTGGCAATTGATACGGTAGTGCTTTCGACCCAACACCGTGAAGATATTGACCAAGCCACATTGCGTGAAGCCGTGATGGAAGAGATCATTAAGCCAGTGCTACCCGAACAATGGGTTAGCCGTGATACTAAGTTCCACATTAATCCAACCGGTCGATTCGTGATTGGCGGCCCGATGGGTGACTGCGGTTTGACGGGGCGCAAAATTATTGTGGATACCTACGGTGGCATGGCGCGTCACGGTGGCGGCGCGTTCTCGGGCAAAGATCCATCGAAGGTTGACCGCAGCGCCGCATACGCGGCACGTTACGTGGCGAAAAACCTCGTTGCCGCAGGCTTGGCGGAACGCTGCGAAATTCAGGTGTCATATGCAATTGGCGTTGCTGAGCCAACATCAATCAGTATTGATACCTTTGGTACTTCGCAACACAGTGAAGAGAAGTTGATAGCGTTAGTACGCCGTCATTTTGACTTGCGTCCTTACGGTTTAATTCAGATGCTTGATCTGGAACGGCCTATTTATCGTGCTACGTCGACCTACGGGCACTTTGGGCGAGAGGAATTTCCATGGGAAAAAACTGATAAAGCCGATGCATTAAAGCAGGATATCTAATTTACGGGTGTTGAATTTTTCGCCCATAAATTTGCTTGAAGCCCCCGAATTGTGGACAATACGCGCACCAACTATGGTTCATCTAATTGCGTGTCACCAATCGGGGGTTTTTCATGTCTGAACGTCGTCATCTCGCCAACGCTATCCGTGCTCTAAGTATGGATGCCGTCCAACAAGCCAACTCAGGTCACCCTGGGGCGCCAATGGGCATGGCAGATATCGCTGAAGTATTATGGCGAGATTATTTAAAGCACAACCCAAATAACCCCAGTTGGGCCGACCGCGACCGCTTTGTGCTGTCAAACGGTCATGGCTCGATGCTCATCTACTCGTTGCTTCATTTAACAGGTTACGACCTTAGCATTGACGACATTAAGCAATTCCGTCAGTTACATTCGAAAACCCCTGGCCATCCAGAGTATGGTTATACGCCGGGTATCGAGACAACGACAGGGCCTTTAGGTCAAGGCATCGCAAATGCTGTCGGCATGGCGTTAGCGGAAAAAACTCTGGCGGCACAGTTTAACCGTGATGAACATAATGTAGTTGACCACTTCACCTATACCTTTTTGGGCGATGGTTGCTTGATGGAAGGCATTTCTCATGAGGCTTGCTCATTGGCAGGTACACTTGGCTTAGGCAAGCTCATCGCATTTTACGACGATAACGGTATCTCGATTGATGGTGAAGTCGAAGGCTGGTTTACAGACGATACTGCACAACGCTTTGAATCATATAACTGGCATGTGATTCGTGATGTTGATGGACATGATGCCGATGCCATTAAGCAGGCGATTGAAAGCGCACGCAGCGAAACGCAGCGCCCTACATTGATTATTTGTAAAACCGTAATTGGTTTTGGTTCGCCTAATAAGCAAGGACAAGAGAGTTGCCACGGTGCGCCATTAGGTGATGACGAAATTGCACTCGCGCGCAAGCAATTGAATTGGTCGTATGATCGCTTTGAAGTGCCTCAGGATGTTTACCAAGCGTGGGACGCTAAAGACAAGGGTGATGCGATTGAGGCCTCGTGGAATAAGCATTGGACCGCTTATGAACAGGCTTACCCAGAACTTGCAGCAGAGCTTAAACGTCGCTTAGCGGGTGAGTTGCCAGGCGACTTTGAAAGCGAGTTGCAGGCTTACATTGAGCAATTGCAAGCTAACCCTGAAAACCCCGCAACACGCAAAGCGTCGTTAAATGTATTGAATGAGGTGGGTCCGAAGCTACCTGAACTGCTTGGTGGTTCGGCTGACTTAGCAGGGTCTAATCTAACCTTATGGCAGGGTGCTAAAGGCGTAACAGCTGACGACGCGAACGGAAACTATGTGTTCTATGGTGTGCGTGAGTTTGCGATGTCGGCGATAATGAATGGAGTTACGCTACATGGTGGCTTCAAGCCTTACGGTGCAACCTTCTTAATGTTTATGGAATATGCGCGCAACGCAGTGCGTATGGCCGCCTTAATGAAGCAGCCCTCGATTTTCGTTTACACCCACGACTCAATTGGTTTAGGTGAAGACGGACCAACTCACCAGCCTGTTGAGCAATTGGCTAATCTGCGCTTAACACCTAACCTCAATTGCTGGCGCCCGTGCGATGCAGTCGAAACCGCGGTCGCTTGGCGCAGTGCGTTGCAAAGCAACGATAAACCAACAGCGTTGGTGTTTAGCCGTCAGGGTATGCAGCAGCAAACACGCGATGCCGAGCAACTGAATAACATTAGCCGCGGTGGTTATATCCTGAAAGATTGTGATGGCACACCAGACTCTATTTTGATTGCGACGGGTTCCGAGGTCGACTTAGCGGTTGCAGCACGTGAGCAATTGGCTGCAAAAGGTATGAATGTCCGTGTTGTTTCGATGCCATCCACGGATGTATTTGATGACCAGGACGCCGAATACCGCGAGCACGTATTACCTTCAGCTGTGCGTAAGCGCGTTGCAGTTGAAGCCGGTATTGCTGATTATTGGCGTAAATACGTTGGCTTAGACGGCACTGTGATTGGTATGAACTCGTTTGGTGAGTCAGCTCCGGCTAAAGCACTTTTTGAGCACTTTGATATTACCGTGGAAGCGGTTGTTCGCGCGGCGAGCTAAACGAGGTTTGAATTGACGAAGAGAATCGCAATAAACGGTTTCGGCAGGATCGGGCGTAGTTTTCTACGCTCGTTCTATGAGCGCGGCTGGCAGCAACGCTTTAGTATTGTCTTGGTGAACGAGCCCGCGCCATCGGAGTCGATGGCGCACTTGTTGAAGTACGATTCGTCTCACGGTCGATTTCAATTTCCAGTCACTTTGTCTGATGACGATCTTACCGTTGCCGGCGATACGATTAAGTTGAGCCACGAAACCGAAATTGAGCACGTTGAATGGCAAGCTTACGGCGTTGATATCGTTGTTGACTGTACGGGTGTGTTTGGCAGCCATGCAGACGGAGAGCGCTACTTAAACGCGGGTGTGAGTCGGGTGTTGTTCTCGCAACCCGGCACGCCTGATATGGATGCGACTATCATTTTTGGGGTCAACCAAGATGTATTATTGCCTGAGCATCGCATCGTATCGAATGGCTCTTGTACAACGAACTGCATTGTACCGGTGATCAAATTACTCGACGACGCTTTTGGCATTGAATCAGGTGCGGTCACTACGATCCACTCGGCAATGCATGATCAGCAAGTCATCGATGCTTATCATCCTGATTTAAGGCGCACACGAGCGGCGGGACGGTCAATTATCCCTGTCGATACAAAGCTAGCACGCGGGATTGAACGCATATTACCTCATTTACACGGTCGCTTTGAGGCGATCGCGGTACGTGTTCCAACTACAAATGTGACAGCGATGGATTTAAGCGTCACGCTACAAACCGATGTCGATGGTGAACAAGTTAACCGATTGATAAAAAATGCAGCTTCCAAAGGGTTACGAGCAATACTCGACTATACTGAAGAGCCTTTGGTGTCGATTGATTTTAACCATGACCCGCACTCGTGCATTGTTGATGGAACTCAGACGCGTGTGAGTCATCGTCGATTGGTAAAACTTTTATGTTGGTGCGATAACGAATGGGGTTTCGCTAACCGTTTGTTAGAAACGACTGAATTAATGACACAGCAATAATTATATAAAACTCAACTGAGTAAGGGGATTCAATGTCTGTCATAGCGATGACTGATTTGGACTTACAAAACAAGCGCGTATTGATACGGGAAGATTTAAATGTTCCGGTAAAAGATGGAAAGATCACCTCGGATGCGCGCTTAAGAGCAGCACTACCCACGATTAAATTGGCACTCGAAAAGGGTGCTAAAGTGATGGTGATGTCGCACCTCGGGCGTCCGACAGAGGGCGAGTATGAAGAACAATATTCGATGGCACCTGTAGCAGATTACTTGAACGACGCACTCGAGCAACCGGTTTCTTTAGCGAAGGAATACCTTGATGGCATCGATGTCGCGCAGGGGCAAGTGGTGGTATTTGAGAATGTGCGGTTCAACAAGGGCGAGAAAAAGAATGATGATGCTTTAGCTCAGCAATTGGCAAACTTATGTGATGTGTTTGTAATGGATGCCTTCGGTACAGCACACCGTGCCCAGGCCTCAACACATGGCGTCGCAAAATATGCGCCTGTGGCGTGCGCCGGACCGCTGCTTGCCGCAGAGCTTGATGCGCTCGGTAAAGCACTTGATAACCCTAAACGCCCGTTGGTCGCGATTGTTGGCGGTTCTAAGGTTTCGACAAAGCTTACTGTGTTGGAATCGCTTTCGACGGTTGTCGATCAACTCATCGTCGGTGGCGGTATTGCAAACACCTTTATCGCAGCCCAAGGGCACAATGTCGGAAAGTCTTTGTACGAGAAAGACTTAGTGCCTGAGGCGCAACGTCTGATGGCGGCTGCCAAAGCAAAGAATGCAGAAATTCCGTTGCCTGTTGATGTTGTGACGGGACAGGCGTTCAGCGCCGATACAGTAGCAGAGACCAAAGCCGTTGAATCGATCAAGGATTCAGATATGGTATTTGATGTTGGGCCTAAAACATCAGAAATGCTGGCAGAGAAACTGAAAGCAGCTGGTACTATCGTATGGAACGGTCCGGTTGGGGTCTTTGAATTTGAGGCATTTAGTAAAGGCACCGAATCAATGGCGAATGCAATAGCCAGCAGTGAGGCTTTTTCAATTGCTGGCGGCGGAGATACGCTCGCTGCGATTGATCAGTTTAATATCGCTGATAAGATAAGTTATATATCAACGGGTGGTGGCGCATTTCTTGAATTTTTAGAAGGCAAAAAGTTACCCGCGGTAGAAATTTTAGAACAGCGCGCACAAGACGCATAAATGCACGCCGAAAACTAAGGAGAATTACATGGCCATTGTGTCACTAAGACAAGTACTTGATCACGCAGCAGAGAATGGATACGGCGTTCCTGCTTTTAACGTAAACAACCTAGAACAAATGCGCGCGATCATGCAGGCAGCTGATAAAACCAATAGCCCGGTCATTGTGCAAGCCTCAGCAGGGGCTCGGAAGTATGCCGGTGCTCCTTTTTTGCGTCACTTAATAGAATCGGCTGTTGAAGAGTGGCCTCATATTCCAGTGGTTGTCCACCAAGACCACGGTACGTCACCGGCGGTGTGTCAGCGTTCAATTCAGTTGGGTTTCAGCTCGGTCATGATGGACGGCTCATTGCTTGACGATGGTAAAACGCCAGCGGATTACGATTATAACGTGCGTGTTACTAAGCAAACCGTTGAGATGGCGCATGCGTGTGGGGTATCAGTCGAAGGTGAATTGGGCTGCCTCGGTTCGCTTGAAACAGGAGAAGCTGGTGAAGAAGATGGTGTCGGCGCTGAAGGTAAACTGTCACATGACCAATTGTTGACGGACCCTGAAGAGGCGGCGGCTTTTGTTGCTGCAACGGATGTTGATGCGTTAGCCATCGCATGTGGAACGTCACACGGCGCATATAAGTTTACCCGCCCGCCTACGGGTGACATCTTATCGATTGACCGTATTAAAGAGATTCACCGTCGTATTCCTAATACGCACCTTGTAATGCACGGTTCATCTTCTGTACCGCAGGACTGGCTGAAAATCATCAATGAATTTGGTGGTGAAATACCAGAAACCTATGGTGTGCCGGTTGAGCAAATTAAAGAAGGTATCAAAAACGGTGTTCGTAAGGTCAACATTGATACGGATCTTCGCTTAGCTTCAACAGGCGCAGTGCGTCGTCACTTGGCTGAAAATCCAAGTAATTTTGACCCGCGCAAGTATTTGCAAGCGGCTACCGACGCGATGCAAAAGATCTGTGAAGATCGGTACTTAGCTTTTGGTTGTGAAGGTCAAGCAGACAAAATCAAGCCCATTACATTGGAAAAAATGTTTCAATTGTACGAGGCGGGCAGTTTGAAGGCTGTCATTAAGTAACGTAAAGTAGAGCGGATGCTCATGAACGAGCCGGCGCGCCGGCTCGCATGCAAAGTGGGGTTAATGTGCGTTTATCAGTATTAGTAGCAAGTATACTTCTACCATTTGGTGTGCAGGCTCAAACGTTTATGTTTGATGATGCCGAGGATATGGATACGACAACGGAAGAGGCTTGGGAAGCAAGTGCCGAGTTTGGTCTGTTATTCACGACGGGTAATACCGAAACGGAAAGCTTAAAGGCCAAACTAAATGTCGCAAAGGATATCAGGAACTGGCGCCACAAAGGTGTTTTGGATTACTACACAGCAGAACAAGAAAACCAAGACACGGGTGAAACAACCGAGACAGCAGATCGCTTGTTTTTATCGGCGCAATCAAACTATAAGTTTGAGCCAAACAGTAAGTCATCATTGTTCATCTTCGGCTCCTATGAAGAAGATGTATACAGTGGCTATGAGTATCAGAGCACATTAGCTATCGGTTACGGAGCACGCTATCGCTACAGCGAAAATCTGTATGCTGACTATGAAGTCGGTCCGGGTTATTCTCGTGTGAAGCCGGTTGATGAAAATCGAAACCCACTAGAAGCTGAAGGTTCAGCAATCTTACGTTTAGCGGGCAGTATGACGTGGGATATTTCAGAAAACTCGCGTTTTAATGCATTAGTTTCCTCTGAAATTGGTGAAGAAAACACGAAAAGCCGAGCTGAAGTATCAATTTCTTCCAATATCAACTCATCGTTGGCGTTAAAAGTGTCGGTATCGGGCACTCACAACTCTGAAGTTGCGAATGAAGACATTGAAAACCTCGACACTGAGACCGCGGTAACTGTTGTTTATACGTTCTAAACTCGTTCAGCCGATTAATATAAAAAAGCCTCTTTCAGTTTTACTGGAAGAGGCTTTGTCATATTTGTGTCATATTTTTGTAGTATATTTTCCACATAACGATAATTAGTCTACTTTGGAGACTAGGTGAGTAGACAGTATCGTTGCTCAGCATAATCGGGCGATTGAATAGTTCTCTATTCAACGTCTGCTTAAATCAAGGTTATATCGGTTGTTAGCGGTTTTATTTAGGGGGCGATTTAGTTACTATTCGCGCCAGCTAACATCGGCTAAAATCCAAGGACCTGTTATGTCTGTAAATTCGTTTTTAGGTGTATTCGCAAAGTCACCTATTAAACCGATGATTGAACATATCGATGAAGTACATCGTTGTGCGGAGTCATTGAAAGACTTCTTTCAAGCGGTTTATAAGGGCGACTGGGACGCTGCTGAAGAACAGCGTAAACGTATTGTAACGCTTGAACAAGCGGCGGATAAGCTAAAACGTGATATCCGTTTGAACCTCCCCGGCGGACTTTTCATGCCCGTTGAGCGGACTGACCTACTAGAGTTAGTTTCTCAGCAAGATCGTATCGCTAACAAAGCGAAAGATATCTCTGGCCTTATCACAGGGCGCCAATTACAAATTCCTGCACATTTGGTTGAGGGCTTTAACAGCTATCTAAACCGGTGTATTGATGCAGTTGCAAAAGCACGTGACACCATTGGTGAATTCGATGACCTTTTGGAAACTGGTTTCCGCGGACGTGAGCGTACTTTAGTTGATAATTTCATTAAAGAGCTCGACGAAATTGAAGCGGATACTGATGAGTTGCAGGTCAAATTACGTCAGCAATTCCGTCAAGTTGAAAACGACATGAATCCGCTCGATGCAATGTTTTTGTATCGTATTCTCGATTGGGTAGGTGATTTAGCCGACCTGTCTGAACGTGTAGGCGCACGCTTCGAATTGATGTTAGCGCGAGTCTAAACGGGAGCTATCAATGGATATTATCAGTTCTTACGGCTTAATTCTGATTGTCATGGCCGGCGTGTTCGGTTTTTTCATGGCATGGGGTGTGGGCGCTAATGACGTTGCAAACGCAATGGGAACTTCAGTCGGTTCTAAAGCGCTTACGATTAAACAAGCTATCCTCATCGCGATGATTTTCGAGTTCGCAGGTGCCTACCTAGCCGGTGGCGAAGTGACCTCAACGATACGTAAAGGTATTATTGACTCAGCTTACTTTGTCGACCAGCCCGAGCTCCTTGTCTTCGGTATGATCTCGGCACTATTAGCCGCCGGTGTTTGGCTTCTAATTGCCTCGTTTCTTGGCTGGCCAGTATCGACAACCCACTCAATCGTTGGTGCTATCGTTGGTTTTGCTGCCGTTGGCGTCAGTGTTGACGCTGTTTCTTGGGGTAAAGTTGGAGGGATTGTCGGTAGTTGGGTTATTACACCCGCGATATCCGGCTTTATTGCGTATTTGATCTTTATGAGTGCGCAGAAGCTTATTTTTGACCAAGAGGATCCCCTCAAGCGCGCTAAACGATATGTACCTTTTTACATGGCTTTAGCTGGGTTTGTCTTATCACTGGTAACCATCAAAAAGGGTCTTAAGCACGTTGGACTCGGTATGGGTACGGCTGAAGGTTTTGCATGGGCGATTGGTATAGCGATCGTAGTCTTCTTCATTGGTAAAGTTGCGATTGGACGCCTGAAGTTTAAAGAGTCGGCCGATAAAGATATGCATTACACCAATGTGGAGAAGGTGTTTGCGGTGCTTATGGTTGTAACAGCCTGTGCGATGGCATTTGCTCATGGTTCAAACGATGTTGCTAACGCCATTGGACCTCTTGCAGCGGTTGTAAGTGTTGTCTCAAGTGGTGGTGAAATTGCGAGCAAAGCACAGCTTGCATGGTGGATCTTGCCACTTGGTGCATTCGGTATTGTTGCAGGTCTCGCGATGCTGGGTAAACGTGTAATTGCGACCATCGGTAAAGGCATTACACACCTCACGCCAAGTCGCGGTTTTGCTGCAGAATTGGCGGCGGCTTCGACGGTCGTGCTGGCGTCAGGCACAGGCTTACCAATTTCGACGACCCAAACCCTCGTCGGTGCCGTGTTGGGTGTAGGTATGGCGCGTGGTATCGCTGCATTGAACCTAGGTGTTGTACGTAACATCGTGGTTTCTTGGGTGGTGACTTTACCCGCCGGTGCGATTATGTCCATCATGTTCTTCTACATGTTAAAAGGCATCTTTGCCGCTTAACTCCTCGTGTTCCTGAGAAGAAGCTCGCTTAGCCGCGAGCTTTTTTTTTGCTTTCATTAAAACTTTTTTCCAGCCACTATCGACTTAATTACTAAACCAAAAGCAATGGAAGCACGAGTGTTTAAAAAAAGCGATAAAAAGCTCGTCAGTCAAGCGCTCAAAGGTAATCAATCCGCGTGGGTCGACTTGGTAAAGCGATACGAGAAGCTGGTCTATCACTACGGCGTACGCATGTTGCCGAGTCCCGATGACGCATTTGATTTACTTCAAGACACCTTTAGTAGCGTTTTTCGAAGTCTTAAAGACTGGAGTCAAGATGACAAATTTAAGCCGTGGTTAATGACCATTGCTCATCGTCGATGCGTTGAGTTCTACCGCCGTAGGCACATTGATGTGCTAGACAATGAGCTACAAACGGATCTGATAGACGAGTCTACTTTTGGTCAGCCAGAACCGGAGCTGAGTGATCAACAACAAGAAGCTGCGTTGGTCAAAGCGATTAGAGCGCTACCATTAGCGCAACGCATGGTAGTTGAATTGAAGTTTTTTCAACATCTTACGACACGCGCTATCGCAACGCAGTTGCAAGAGTCAGAAAATACGATTAAGTCACGGCTGTATAGCGGAGTCGAGAAGTTAAAGCGTGAGCTGGAGGTAATTAATGGCTAACTACGAATCGAATTACGAATTACAGTTCGAGCAATGGCTAGATGGGCACCTATCAAAGTCGGCTGAACTAGAGCTAGCGGAGCAGTTAGCTGCTCATGCACCCGAATTACATAAACGCATGCAGTCGATACGCTGGATGCAACAGCAAGCCGACGGCTACCAAGGTGAACGCGTGCCTGATTGGAATCGCCAGGGAACAGGTCCACAGCCAAGAGTAAACCGCTGGGCGAACCCGTGGAGCTTTGCCGCGTTTGCGTTCTCCTGTGCTGCACTTGCGATGGTGTCTGTGCTTGTGGTTAAACAGCAATTAACGGCACAGTTTGATGAACGCGTAGCTGCTGTGGTGGAGCAAAAGCTCAGTGTATTTGAACAGCAACAGAATATTGCATTAGCTAAGCAGGAAAAGGCGCTGCGAGCTAATTTTAGAGAGCAATTATCAACGTCAACCGCCCAGCTCGCAACTTATATAATGGCAACGAATCGTGCCGAGCGAAAAGACGATATGAGTCAATTAGTTGAGTACATGAATGAAACGCGCAGTGAGGATTTAAATTTTTATACCGCGCAATTGCGCCAAGTTGCGCAGCAACCGATTCTATTAAAAGAGGAGAATCAATGATGAAACGTTGGTTATTATCGCTCAGTATCGCCAGTGCACTGATGTTGCCTGCGACCGCGAGCATTGCACAAGAAGCTGATCATCAAGGACTGAAGAATCAAATTGAAATTTTCAAAGATATTTTGACGACGGCGGCTAAGCAACAAGACGGCACAGAGAGTTCACGACTGGACGATGTCGAGTTCACTTATCTTAGAGGCCAGGGTGTGGTGTTTTTTGTTCGTTCAGCACGTATGCCATGGCGTATTGTAGCCCCGGACGTACCAGAACCACCTATGCCGCCGGAAATGCCGGAGATGAGTGGTTTTGCTAAGGATCTCCAGCTGGATCGGGTCGTTGAAGAAGGTCTACGCACGGCACACCGCGTATTAAGTCAGTTTAGTGGCGAATATTCAGATGAGTGGTTTGAGCTCGTTGAACAAAAGCGAGAACTTGCTTGGGAAGTGCGCGACTTGAATCGAGAGCTCCGAGACATTGAGTTTCAGCGTGATGTGCAGGATAAAGCGTCAAAAGCTGAGATGAAGACGCACAAGGAGGAACTTGAGGCGCGCTTAGCTGAGCTCAAAGCTCAACAAAAGCAGCTTGATATCGAGCTGAACGAAATGAAAAAAACGCTAAAAGCAAAGCAAGAAAAGGTGCAAAAAGAGAGACTGCTCACGCAAGAGAAAAGTATTGAAGCTATCGAGCAGGTTTTCACTCGCGTTTTATGTGATTACGGTATTACACTGAAGTCTCTACCAGACAGCGAACAGGTGAGTTTGGTCATTCGTGATGCGTCTGTTAGTGACAAAAAGCGTTTAGACAATATTTATGTTTTTGAAAAATCAGCGATCAATGCATGTGAAAGTGAGCCTGCTGATTTACTAGAACAGGCACAGAAATATAAATTTTAGTCGGCTCTGTGTTCTATTCTCCTATGCGGCAGCCGTGACAGGCTGCCCCGTTTCGAGTAAAATTCGCGCACTTGATAGAAACAGCGGATTTTACGGAACATGTCATATGCGTCAGAGGGTTTAAAAGTCAGCGACTTTAGCTTTGACTTACCCGACGAACTTATTGCTCGATATCCTCAGCAACAACGTACAGCAAGTCGTATGTTGCGAGTTTTTGCTCAACAAAGCCGTATTGAACACGGTCAATTCACGGATATTGTGGATCAACTGGAAGCGGGGGATTTACTCGTATTCAACGATACACGCGTCATCCCTGCCCGTCTGTTAGGTGAGAAGACATCGGGTGGCAAAGTTGAAGTGCTTGTTGAGCGCATGTTAGATGACAGTCGGGTTTTAGCGCATGTAAGAGCCAATCGCGCACCTAAGCCAGGTGCCGAGTTTTTACTCGAAGGAGCGGTAAAAGCAACGATGTTGGCACGCCATGATGCGTTATTTGAGCTTGAGTTTAATCATCAGGAGACCGTTCTTGAGTTACTCGAAGCACATGGCCATATGCCCCTCCCACCCTATATCGATCGTCCGGACGAAGAATCTGACAAAGAGCGTTATCAAACCGTTTATAACCGAGAGCCAGGTGCAGTGGCTGCTCCAACGGCTGGACTGCACTTCGATGACGCCATTTTGCAGCAGCTTAAAGATAAAGGCGTCGAATTCGGTTATGTAACTTTGCATGTTGGAGCCGGAACGTTCCAACCTGTGCGTGTCGATTCGATTGAAGAACACGTTATGCATAGCGAATATGCCAAAGTCGATACGAAGGTATGTGAGCAAATTAGAAAGGTGAAGCAAGCGGGTAAACGTGTAATTGCTGTAGGAACCACGTCGGTGCGTTCACTTGAGTCGGCGGCGCAGGCTACTGACGAACTTATTGCTCCATTTTTTGATGATACGGATATCTTTATTTATCCCGGTTATGAATTTAAGGTCATTGATGGCTTGGTAACAAACTTTCATCTACCTGAATCCACCTTGATTATGTTGGTATCCGCATTTGCCGGTAAAGAATTGATTATGAACGCCTATCAACAGGCGATTGATGAAAAATATCGCTTTTTTAGTTATGGCGATTCGATGCTAATTTTACGATAAGAATTGAGACTGTAGTAATGATGAAATTTGAACTAGATAAAACTCAAGGGCGCGCGCGTCGAGGACGTATGGTGTTTGAGCGCGGTACCGTTGAGACGCCTGCATTTATGCCGGTAGGTACGCTGGGCACCATCAAGGGTATGACACCGGAAGAGGTCGAGGCGACTGGCGCTCAGATTTGTTTGGGTAACACGTTCCACTTAATGCTCCGTCCAGGTACGTCAGTGATTCAGCAACACGGTGACCTCCACGATTTTATGAACTGGGATAAGCCGATTTTAACGGACTCCGGTGGTTTTCAGGTCTTTAGTCTAGGTGAACTGCGCAAAATCGATGAAGAGGGTGTGACTTTCCGTTCGCCTATCAACGGCGAGAAAATTTTGCTAACGCCGGAAAAATCCATGCAAGTTCAGCGTGAGTTGGGTTCTGATATTGTCATGATTTTTGATGAGTGTACGCCGTATCCAGCGACTCAAGCAGAGGCGCGTAAATCAATGGAGCTGTCTTTGCGTTGGGCTCAACGTTCAAAAGCTGCGCATGAAGGCAACGATGCTGCATTATTTGGTATTATCCAAGGCGGAATGTACGAAGAACTGCGTGATATCTCGTTGGAAGGACTTACCGATATCGGTTTTGATGGTTATGCTGTCGGTGGTCTTTCCGTTGGCGAGCCTAAAGAAGATATGATGCGTATTCTTGAGCACACTGCGCCAAAAATGCCTGAACATAAGCCTCGTTATTTGATGGGCGTTGGTAAGCCGGAGGATCTGGTTGAATCAGTGCGCCGTGGTATTGATATGTTTGATTGTGTGATGCCAACGCGTAACGCACGTAATGGTCATCTGTTTGTGTCAACGGGGGTCATTAAAATCCGTAATGCGGTGCACCGCAATGACACCTCACCACTCGATGAGCAGTGCGATTGCTATACCTGTAAAAACTACTCACGGGCTTATCTACATCACTTGGATCGTACTAATGAAATGCTAGGTGCGCGTCTGAATACAATTCATAACCTGCATTTTTACCAGCGCGTGATGCAAGGCATGCGAGATGCGCTTGATGCAGGAACGTTTGACGATTATGTAAATGCATTTTATGCCGCTCGCGGTCAATCGGTTCCTTCACTTGACTGAGCATCCAGTTGGGTGAAAAAGCTTCTGATCTCCTGCGAATTAGGTTTCATTGCGAGCGCGCGCGCGGCGGCTCGCAATGATTCGCGCTCCCACTGCTCGGCTTGTTTCGGTTTGTCTTGCTGCAATAGCGTAAGCTGATGATAGAGTCGTGCCAGAGCTAAATGATATTTTGCAGTGCGTTCCTCGGGCTTTTCACTCTCTAAGTAAGTCGTGGTCTCGAGTAATAAGGCATTCATTTCCGAACGACTGAGCAAAGGTGCAATGGCGACGAGCAACTCTGTCATCTCAGCAGCAACCGATGTGCTATGTTGTTGCTCTTTAAAAGAGCTCTTAAAGTAGTTTAAGGCGAGTAACGACTGTTGCTTTGCCCGTTCCAGTTGATTGCTCTCGATCAGCTCTCGAGCGTAGTGACTGTGGGCAAGCGCCTGTTCAATATGACTACCTGTTTCGACCACTTCGGCGTGCTCAGCCGTTGCACTATCAGCGAAATGATAGTGCATGATACTGATCGCGATCGTTGCGACGAGTGAGGATACGAGTAAGGTGACTGATGCCGGCACCAGCCATGGAAAACGGCGGTATCGGTAATCAGTTAATTGTTGTGCTAATAGTTGTGCGCTGCTGGTGCGCTCATTTGGATCGCGGTGCAAACAGTTAAGTATAATATTGCGCAGGCGAGTCGGGCAGCGATCAGCGTATTGTTTGAGCTGGCGCTGGGGTTCGTCAGAGGGGGCTTGACCCGTGACTAGGAAAAACAGCAGCGCACCCAACCCATAAATATCTACTGCTTTTGAACGCCCGCTAGTATTGGGTTCACTTCCGCGTTGTTCCGGAGCTGAAAATAGCGGGCTGACACCAAAGCCTTTGTGACGATTGGATGATGCGCGTCCTGCAATACTAAGGTCAATTAGTGTCGGAATCGATTCGTCACTCGAGTCGTATTTAACAATGACATTAGTGGGGTTTATGTCGTTATGAACAAGGCCTTCGCTGTGCATATGGCTGACCCCCTCAGCCAACTGCAATACCAGTTTGACCGCATCGTTAATACTCAGCTGACCAGCAAGCTCGGTCACTCGGGGACCCTCAATCAGCTCCATGACCATATAAAGAGAAGAGTGGTCTTCAGAAGGTTCGCCCACATCATAAACACCGCATAGCGATGGGTGGTTCAACTTGGCTAAGGCTCGGGCTTCTGCGACAAGTCGTTGCCGAGAAAGAAAAGTTGGATTCTTGATGAACTTGATGGCAACCATTCGTTGGAGTAGCTCGTCCCACGCTTTAAAAACAACGCCACTACCTCCGCTACCCAAAAAATCACGACAACGAAAACGCTCGGGAATTGAGTACGGAAATTGTAGGCCATTTTTTGTATTGGTCGAAGCTTCGTCCAAATCAAAAATCCTTAATCTATTAGGTTTTACCTGTTTTGAGTGTACAGACAGAGTTATCAGCCGGGCAATCAGAGACGTTGACTTGACGTATGTTATGGTAGTTTGGCGTTAATTGACGTCATAAAAAATTTATGTGTGTTTAGCTTAACAATTGTCAACTTTACGCTATGCTGATCTCATAACAATAAAAATTAACTATAAAAATGCTAGATAAGATCAGTCATAAAATTGTACCAACTTTTAATCAAAAGGTTGAGTTAAGCGGTACGTTTGCCGGTGAACCTTTTGTTTTCTCTGTCACGTTGTTAGGTCAACAATACCCTCAGTACCTGATTTTAGGACTGGGTTACCAAGCACGTTGGGAGAAAGTGCTACCCGCCATTAAGGAAAGCGAGAATTTACGCCTTAAGTTGATTTCAGATGAGGGCGAAATGATCGCAGCGCATGTCAGCTTAATACACGCGACTCATTTCCCGGAAAAACTGTTGTTTATGAGTTATCCGGAGCAAGGTATTGCTCGTTCTTTACGCCAGTCCCCGCGAGTGGGTCTTGATTACCCTGCGCAACTGCAGGTTGCGAACCATTTTCCCTATATTAATGGAAGCATTGTTGATATTGGGCGCGGAGGTGTGGGCTTCGAAACTACTCAGCAATTGCCTAGCATGATGAGCGATCTCTGTGATCGCGATGTAAAACTGCATATTGGTAAGAACGATCAGCAGCGTTGGTCGTTGAGCGGTCGAATCCGTTTACTTCAAGAGCACCGACCGAATGTATGGCACGTTGGAATAAAGTGCGAATTGAGCGTGGCGGAGTGTGAGGAGGTTTTATACCATTTAGTGAGTCATCAAAATGCGATCGATCGTTTGATCAATAATGATCAATCCAATGATTCATATTCGAATAACACTTTACAAGTCTAGTTTCACTCGGTACAATTCACCACCAATTAAACCCTTGCGGTTATTTTTTAAACAACATAGATAATTTTTTCCGAGGTGATGTTTTAATGCCAGTCGTTAAAGTGAAAGAAAACGAGCCGTTTGACGTAGCACTGCGTCGCTTTAAGCGCTCTTGTGAAAAAGCAGGTGTTCTGTCTGAAGTTCGTCGTCGCGAACATTATGAAAAACCTACAGCAGAACGTAAGCGCAAAAAAGCTGCAGCAGTTAAGCGTCACGCCAAGAAATTGGCTCGCGAGAACGCGCGTCGCACTCGTTTGTACTAAGATACACGAGTAGCAGACAGCGATATTCACTTTTCGCAGCTTGCACTTAGACTTAATTCGTTAAGTTACGTGTTGGAAGCCGTGTCCTAAGCGACGCGGCTTTCGTGTTTGTAGACGAAGATAAAAGATAAGTTGAGGGCATGGCAGGACTCATTCCGAAAAGCTTCATCCACGACCTACTTGAGCGAGCTGATATCGTCGAAGTAGTGGATAGCCGTGTACCTTTAAAAAAAGCAGGGAAAAACCATCAGGCCTGTTGTCCATTCCATAATGAAAAAACGCCTTCGTTTACGGTCAGTGCTGATAAGCAGTTTTACCACTGTTTTGGGTGCGGTGCACACGGTAATGCAATCGATTTCATTATGGAGTTTGATGGCCTAAACTTTCCCGATGCCGTCGAAGAGTTGGCCTCAAGTTTAGGTGTGCAGGTGCCGCGTGAAGAGGGTCACGATCCACAAAAACAACACCAACAGCAGGCACAGCTAAAAAATGACACTGAATTGATGGCGCAATGTACGCGATTTTTTCAGCATCAGCTCAAGCATCACGCGAACTCAGAAAAAGTAATTACTTATTTAAAGCAACGCGGCTTATCGGGTGACATTGTCAAACGGTTTCAAATCGGTTATGCCCCCGATGCCTGGGATAGTTTGTTGACCACCATGGGCGTTGAGCCACGTGCGCGTCAACAGCTCATCGATTTGAAGTTGGTCAATGTTAATGACCAGGGTCGAAAGTTCGATTTCTTTCGTGATCGCGTGATGTTTCCTATCCACGATCGTCGAGGCCGTGTCGTTGGCTTTGGTGGACGTGTGATTGATAGTGACGGTCCTAAATACTTGAACTCACCCGAAACACGCTTGTTTCATAAGGGCCAAGAGCTATATGGCTTTTGGAATATGCAGCAGCGTCTACGCCGACCCGAGCAAATTTGTATTGTTGAGGGTTACATGGATGTTGTCGCGTTAGCGCAAGCCGGCATCGACTACGCGGTCGCTTCTCTCGGGACAGCAACGACTACTGAACAATTACAGCGTTTATTCCGTACATCTAATAGAGTGGTGTGTTGTTATGACGGTGATCGAGCCGGAAGAGATGCGGCGTGGCGGGCGTTAGAAAATGCACTGCCGTTGCTAAAAGATGGTATCGACTTAAGCTTCCTATTTCTACCTGAGGGTGAAGATCCTGACTCGGTGGTTCAAAGTAGTGGTAAAGAAGGGTTTGAGCGTTACTTAAATCAGGCTAAATCCTTTGTCGATTACTTTTTCGAGCATTTGTCGGAAGACGTTGATGTAAATACAGAGTCTGGACGCTCAGCTTTATTAAGTGAGGCGAAACCGCGTATCGAGCGGATTGCCAGTGACTTTTATCGTGAGTCGCTAATGCAAAAACTGGCACAGCTCTTAAGAAGGGAAACGTCGCAACTGGAACGCTATGTTGACACGCCACAGCAACGCAAGGCAAAACCAGATGCGGTAAAAATGACGCCGTTGCGCCGTGCCGTTGCTCTTATCGTGCAGTATCCGCAGTTGGCGAAAGAGGTGCCCGTTAAAGCAGAGTTAGGCGAACTTAAGTTGCCAGGTATGGATTTATTTATCGCGCTTCATCAACAGTGTAATGAGCGTGATATGACGACAGCCCAGGTGCTAGAGTATTGGCGCGATACGCCGTATCAAAAAGCACTAGAAAAACTTGCCGTGTGGCAACATGGACTTGATGAACACAATATGGAGCAGGAGTTTAAGGATATCTTTGTTTATTTAATTGACCAATATGTGGAACAAAGAGCCGACGAACTGCTCAAAAAGGGGCAACAAACGCCCTTGAATAAAGCGGAAAAGCAAGAATATTTAATGCTGGTTAAGCATTTAAGAACACGTAACTGACTAGGCTATAATCAGCGTTTTGGTAGCTTAAAATTAGCCATTATGCTATAGTTTTAGGTCATTTTGGGTACTCTCGTAGAAAGTGACAGGTGGAATCTCTGTATGCAGCAGAATCGGCAATCACAGTTAAAAGTTCTCATTGCGAAAGGCAAAGAGCAAGGTTTTCTTACGTTTGCGGAAGTGAACGACCACTTACCGCAGGAAATCGTTGATTCCGATCAAATAGAAGACATCATTCGCATGATAAATGACATGGGTATCCGTGTCTTTGAAAGTGCGCCTGATGCAGATGATTTGATGATGTCCGAAAGTGCGGCGGACGAGGACGCAGCTGAAGAAGCTGCACAAGCACTTGCTACTGTGGATGGTGAAATAGGCCGTACCACCGACCCTGTTCGCATGTACATGCGTGAAATGGGTACTGTTGAGCTGTTAACGCGTGAGGGCGAGATCGATATCGCTAAGCGTATCGAAGACGGTATCAACCAAGTTCAGTGTTCTGTTGCGGAGTACCCCGAAGCAATTAATTTCTTGCTAGAGCAATGGGACTCTTATGAGGCCGAAGAGTTACGCCTGACCGAAATCATTGTAGGCTTTATTGACCCTGATGAGGTTGATGAAGCGCCCGTAAGTGCAACTCACGTTGGTTCTGAGCTCTCTGAAGATGAGCTTGAGGATGAGGACGACGATGACGAAGATGATGATGACGAGGAAGAAAATGATAGCGGCATTGACCCAGAGTTTGCTCGTCAGAAATTCACCGAACTGCGCGAGCAATACGAGGCAACTCGCCAAGCGATAACTCAGTTTGGTCGTGAACATCCAGACGCACGCGTTGAAATTGACAAGCTTAGCGATCTGTTTAAGCAGTTCCGCTTAGTTCCTAAGCAGTTTGACCGTCTTGTTCAAGACATGCGTGCCATGATGCAGCGTGTGCGGGTTCAAGAGCGCTTGGTCATGAAAGCGGCGGTTGAACAAGCCGGTATGCCTAAGCGTGCATTCATGAAAGCGTTTGCGGGTAACGAAAATAGTTTAGCATGGGTTGATGAGCAGATTTCTGCGGGCGTTGACTATGCAACCACACTACAAGAAGCACGCGTTGAAATCGAACGCTGTGTGACGAAGTTAAATGAAATAGAAAAAGAAACAGGCCTTACTATTGCCAAGGTTAAGGATATTAACCGCCGGATGTCGATTGGTGAGGCAAAAGCGCGCCGAGCCAAGAAGGAAATGGTGGAGGCGAACCTTCGTTTGGTTATTTCAATCGCTAAGAAATATACCAATCGTGGTCTGCAGTTCCTTGATTTGATTCAAGAAGGTAATATCGGCTTGATGAAAGCGGTTGATAAATTTGAATATCGCCGTGGTTATAAGTTCTCGACGTATGCGACATGGTGGATACGTCAGGCGATCACGCGCTCGATCGCTGACCAAGCACGTACAATTCGTATTCCGGTGCACATGATTGAGACCATTAATAAACTCAATCGTATTTCGCGTCAAATGCTACAAGAAATGGGCCGTGAGCCGCTGCCAGAAGAATTGGCTGAGCGGATGGCGATGCCGGAAGATAAAATCCGTAAGGTCCTCAAGATTGCAAAAGAGCCGATCTCGATGGAAACCCCAATCGGTGATGATGAAGACTCGCATTTAGGTGACTTTATTGAGGACAACACTCTGGATTTACCGATTGATTCGGCTACCTCAGAGAGCTTGCGTAACTCTGTGCGCGACGTACTCGGCGGATTGACTGCTCGTGAAGCGAAAGTGTTGCGTATGCGTTTTGGTATTGATATGAATACTGACCACACGCTCGAAGAAGTGGGTAAACAGTTTGATGTAACGCGTGAACGTATCCGTCAGATTGAAGCAAAAGCACTGCGCAAATTGCGTCATCCAAGCCGTTCAGAGCAACTTAAATCGTTTTTGGATGAGTAACCGTATGTAATTGCTCAAGCTCTACTTGAGTGATTCTGTTACTAAGAAAGGAGGCAGTATGGGAATTAATCGTGAACATTGGCCAAAACGGATTATAGACTCGCATCTTCATATCTATGATGAAGCGTTTCCGTTGATAGAAAACCAAGGTCACATCCCAAAGCCTTTTTACATTGACGACTACAACCGCCTTGTGACAGGAATGCCTATCGAAGGTGGCGTCATTGTTTCAGGTTCCTTTCAGGGCTTCGAGCAACGCTATTTGAAAGCAGCGCTTGGAAACCTGGGGGATAATTATGTCGGCGTTACTCAGTTACCGGGTAGTGTCAGTGATGAGAAAATTCAGCAACTTAATGAGCATCGTATCCGTGGTGTCCGCGTTAACTTAAAGCGTGGTGTACATAGAGATATCGAAGGGATTGTCGAATTCGGGCGTCGTATCTGGGATTTAGCAGGGTGGCACTTGGAAATTTATGTCGATAGTCGTGAACTTGACGATATGGTGCCTACATTGTTGAAGTTGCCTAAACTGAGCGTGGACCACTTGGGTATGGCTAAGTCTGGCCTTTCTCAAGTGCGCCGATTAGCTGAGGGCGGTGTGAATATCAAAGCAAGCGGCTTTGGGCGTACCGAAGTGAATATTACAGAAGCAATTAAGACGCTCTATAAGACGAACCCTGATTGTCTAATGTTTGGCACAGACTTACCGGGTACGCGTAGTAATCGCGGGTTTGAGCCGAGTGATATTGACACCATTGTTGAAGCACTTGATGACTCTGATGCCGCGGATAAAGTGTTCTACCAAAACGCCAAAGAGTTTTATAAACTACCCTAAGGTGTTTAATTTCTAGATAAGGTGGCGCGTGTATTCGCTCTCCTCAATAAGTAACCAGAACCGTTGGATGGCGATGACAATCATCGCCATCGCTATTTTCGGTATTGGTCTCACATTTTGGTATTCGCCATCACAGCTGATCAGTCGTTCAACTGAAGGACTTGCGTCGAGTTGTGAACAAGTGCGTACAGAAATCACCCAACTCTACCCCTCCAACGCAGAGCCTCACTATCAGGTCACTAACCCCGACTTGTTGCAGCAGGTTATGTACCGCGAAACGAGTAAACTTCAGGGAGTCGAGGGGGGTTATTGGGATGTCGCCAGCGAATTCTTTGGCTATGCCTTTCCTACCTATGTAGGGTCAAGTATTAAAACCGACGTGCCTCAGTCCGAAATGGCACTGCTCAGTGCCTTGTCACGGCAAGCCGTCGATGAATCCAACATACTTACGTCTGTCAGACAGTCAGTGGATGCTGCGGTGATTACCGTCTCCTGCCCGGTCACCACTCACCGGGGTTTAGCTGCTTGGTTAATGAAGCGGACGTCATTGGTCCCTGCAAGTTTAGTCGGTGTGCTATTCGGCATTTTCGGCTTACTTGCTGTGATTGGCACCATGATGCTGGTACGTAACCGTAACTTTGAGAGAGGCTGGCTGACCGAGCGAGAGAAGCTTACAGAACAACTTCATGACGAAGCTGCGCCCGTGCCGACCACATCAGCCATTAACGACGTGCAGCCATTTTTACTATTGTTGTATCAGGCACGGCAAAAACGACACAATGCAGAGCGTGCGATTAACTCGTTAGAAGCGAAACTCGGACAGATTAATGAGTTGTCGATTATCGGACGCGCAGCACTCGCATTTGCTGAGGAACTGCGCGGACGTATTGAACAACTGCAGCGGGATGTTACAACGGTGGTTTCGGATACGTCGACTCACCAGTTCGAGAAATTGCAGCGAGAACTCGATGCTGCCGAATATCTTTGCCAAGCGTTGGCACAAATTGATGTTCGTCACAAAAAGCAGGGACCCGTTGCGGAAGTAGCGATGAATCGTTGGACACGAGCATTGGCAGACTTTCATCAACAACGTCATGCGAACGGCCGCCAAACAATTGCAGCGGTATGTGATGACGATGTGCATGTGATAACGAACCCGCTACTGCTTCGCTTTACGCTCGATATCATTATTTTACATTCATTAAAATTTGGTCCGCAGGCGGGCGAGATATTTATCCGTGTATGCAAACAGGACGACAACGTAGTTTTGGAAGTTGTCGACGAAAATCCGAGTGTACGCCGAGATGTCGAGCAGAACTTATTTAGGTTTGATGATGTAAAACCTGAACGTTACGGAGATGGCTTACGTTTGGTGAAGGACCTTGTCAGCAGCTTAAAAGGGTCGGTCGAATTTCAATCAAACGGCGAAATCTCTCGATTTATCTTAAAGATACCGATGACAAGCTAGCAAAAAGTTCGTATAATTTGCGCCGCTTTCTAAGCGACTCACTTCTAAAATGGCCCCTTAGCTCAGTGGTTAGAGCACCCGACTCATAATCGGTTGGTCCGCAGTTCAAATCTGCGAGGGGCCACCACTCTTTTCAATGACTTAGGTCATTTTGCATTTTGCCGAGTTCCGCTTGGGGTTACCTTAGGGTATACCTTAGCAATGGCCCTGTGTTTTACCCGCTGATGTATTACTGACTCAAAAATCAAGTTTTCGTATTTCATCCCACCATCGGAATAAAGGTTACCACAGCGTGGTAATCACGCAATTGGCTTTCTTTAATCCTATTGCATGCTAAAAGCGCATTGGTTGAGCGCCTTATGCTGCACATGATTCAGAACGGCTCGCAGGCATGTTCTCAATAAAATACAGGATTGACGATAAACGCCAGTACTTCAAGCCACCGAGGGTACGGGCCGGCGGCACGAGGTTTGCTCGCTCGTAACGCCACCAGCTTGTTCTACTAACCGCCAGCATTTCCAGTACTTCGCAACTACGCAACATGCGCTCGGTTTGGTTATAACGTTTTAAAATCTCTGAGCGATGTTCAGGGCTCGGTTCTTGGTACATCGTGTTTCTCCGCTGTTAAGATGAGCCCATTGTGTGTGAGTGACTTGCAAAAGTTAAGAAATTAGAGAGGGGTTTTTGGTCGGCTCTAAAATTCGACTTTTAGGCCGGTTTTTTTGCGCCGTCAAGGCTTAACAGGCTGAGTATTGAATGACATTATCAACTCTGCAGACTTATAGAGAGCATTTTAAGTGTATAACACCAGCATTTGAGTTCCCTATCGCGACCCAAACTGTCGCAGCCGTCGAATAAAATACCGTATAAGGACATCACAAGGGATGTGAGTGGGCAGGGAAGCTGTTTATCGTCAGCCCAAATGCCTTTTGGCTTACCCTAAATTTGGCTTGATGGCGGTGGACGTTACAACTCTACAGGTTAATTTCTAAGGGACAGACAGAACGTATCAAAATGATTGCATTATCCAGGAGTGCAAAGTACAGTGATGTACTAAACCAAATTAAGACAGAATCCAGTGATCGAAGACCTTACTTTTGCACAACGCGAACGGCTAGAATACATCGACTTCCGGTTGATGTTTTTTGGCTTTGTCGCAAGAAGCGATTTGACCGAACAATTCAAAATTGGTCCGGCATCGAGTTCTCGTGACTTTTCACTTTACAAAGAACTTGCTCCCGGCAATTTAGAATTGCGCCACGAAACAAAACGCTACTACTCTCGAAAAGCATTTAAGCCACTATTTGATCACGATGTCGAAATCGCTTTAAAAAACTTAGCGAACCAGAAAAAGAACGCTGTTTCTTCGGAAACGAAAATACTTTCGGTTGATTCCGTCAGCTTAATAAAAGCACAACCGGAAATCGTTTCTTCGCTGACCAAAGCAGTCATCAATTCAAGTGTAATTAAAATTGAATACGCTTCGTTGAGTTCTGGTATTACCCAACGTGAAATTTTGCCCTATGCATTTTTAAATAGTGGGCAGCGTTGGCATATTCGCGCGTTCGATCGAAAATCAAATGAGTTTCGTGATTTTGTTTGCACCAGAATACTTTCCGCCGAAATAGTAGAGAACGCAAAGGTCGCTTCCCACGAAAAGCAAATTAATGACGACGAATGGGTTAATGAAGTGACTTTGCAATTAGTGGCGCATCCAGCGCATGAACACCCCAAAGCAATCGAACTCGATTATCAAATACAAGATCATCAGCTTGAATTAACGCTGAAAGTAGCAGAAGCAAAATACTTGCTTCGGTTTTGGAATGTAGATGTTACTCCTCAACATTCACTCAGCCCCCAAACTCATCATTTATGGTTAAAAAATTCGGCTGAAATAAGAAAAAACAATCGGCTAGCAGGTGCTTTAGCGCTCGCTCCAGGCAATAACTTCCAGGGTAGTAAAAATGGTTAACGAAGATATTCAAATGAAATTTGGTTTTAAGTATGGGCGTAATGGAGCACATGCCAGCCGAACCATGATGTTAGCTGAAATTACAGAGCTATTTTCTCATCGCCCTGTGAATGCGACCGCCGAAGATTACCAACAAGATATTGAGCAATTTAATTTGCTGAATAAGCCGACCTCAAAAGCTCGGCAGCTGACTTGGCGCCACTTAATCGATTTGTACGGTATGAATACCGAAATACCGCTGTTTCGTATTTTCCGCCTTTTCTGGGAAGCCGATGAAAAAGCTCGACCAGTTTTAGCCTGTCAAATGGGCCTAGCGCGTGACCCGTTGCTACGCCTATCTAAAGAAAAAATCCTTGAGCTCAACACTGGACAACTTCTCACACGACCGGAAATGGAAGGCCTATTCGCAGAGCGTTTTCCTGATAGGTTTAGTCCAGCGACGTTAAAGTCGATAGCACAAAACGTGAACGGTACATGGACCCATGCGGGCTACTTAACCGGCCGTAATAAAAAGCATCGGTCAGAGCCTGATATTCGCCCTGTAAACGTCGCTTTTGCATTGGTTATGGGACATTTACAGGGCGCTTCAGGCAATCGCCTATTTAATACCGAGTGGGTGCAAATGTTTGAATACCGAACCGACCGATTATTAGAGCTAGCTCGCTTGGCGAGCCATGCAGGTTTAATCACCTTCAAGCATTCAAGTGAAGTCATTGATATTGGCTTTCAGGATCTTTTAACGCGTGAAGAGGAGTCAATGCTGCATGAGTAACCGACTAGATCGCTTGGTCAGAAGCTACTCTAACTTCATTAGTATTCCATGGACTCATGGCCTAGCGAATGAACAACGCGTGTTATTTGCCGTTTACTACAAAGAAGATGAATTAAAGCTACGCGCTCGAATTGAAGAGTTTCAGTTTGCTACTGAAGCAGCTGGCCATGACTGGTTACAGCTAGACATTACTCGTCTTTTCCCAGAGTGGATGGCAAGCCAAAAGTATCGAGAAGATTACTTTGAAGAGCCTGAGAGCCTGCAAACCAAATATAAGAAATTTGCGAAGCAGTCCGTCGAAAAACTCGCGAGCCAACTAGAAGGAAAAGTCGACGATAATACCCTGGTCGCACTTATCGGCTGCGGCACATTATTCGGCTTTGCTTCTGTTTCTGACTTTGTAAAACAGCTTTCAGCTTATGTCCCGGGGCGCTTATTAGTGCTATTCCCCGGTGAGTACATTGATAACAAATACCGACTATTAGATGCCAAAGATGGCTGGGGCTATCTAGCAACTGCAATTACTGCAGAGAATTAAGCCCAGGCGCAACAAGGAGTTTAAGCACATGTTAAACCGCGATATTTACCAACTCGACCCGCAAGAAAACCGGTTAGAAAATAACGGTGTGGCGGAAGTTAAAGACGACCAAACGTCACAGGCACTGAAAACACTGCGTTATGAGCTACAAACATTCGTTTGCGACGGCCAGTACCAAAAAGGTTTAGATAAAATTCTGTCAACCTACTTGCGCAACCTGACCGACGACCATGAGCAGCCCGGCGTGTGGATTTCTGGCTTCTTTGGCTCAGGTAAATCGCACCTTGCGAAAATGTTGCGCGCATTATGGGTTAACCAAACATTTGAAGACGGAGCCAGCGCACGTGATGTGGCTGACTTACCTGAAGATCTCCAGGCACACTTTGTCGAACTGAGTAATCAGGCGAAACGTTATGGTGGGCTACACGCCGCATCTGGCACGCTAGGTTCCGGTGCTGACAACAATGTTCGCCTGGCGTTACTGAATATAATTTTCAAATCAGCCGGACTGCCCGAGCAATATCATCAGGCACGATTTGTCATGTGGCTGAAAAAAGAAGGGCTTTACGAACAAGTCAAAGCGGCCGTTGAAGCAGAAGATGATGACTGGTTAGATGAGCTTGACGATTTATACATGTCACGCAGCATTGCAGGGGCACTATTAGAGGCTGACCCGACATTAGCGGATGACATTAAACAAATGCGTCAGCTGCTAAAAGAGCAGTATCCACACGTATCTGACGTGACAAATACCCAGATGGTTAATGCCATTCAAGAGTCGCTGTCTGTCGACGGCAAATGTCCGTTAACAGTTATCGTGCTCGATGAGGTTCAGCAATATATCGGCTCCGATACCGAAAAATCCTATTCAATACAGGAAGTCGTCGAGACTTGCTGTAAAGCGTCACCGCTAAGAGGCCGCATTCTGTTCGTGGGAACTGGCCAAAGCTCGCTGTCCGGAACACCGAGCCTGCAAAAATTAATGGGTCGCTTCCAGGTACAAATTCAACTTTCCGATACCGATGTAGAAGCTGTTATTCGTAAAGTCATTCTGCAAAAGAAAGAAGCGGCCAAACCCGATATCGATAATGTGCTTAAGTCGCACCTTGGAGAGATTTCGCGTCAGCTACGCGGGACACGTATCGAGTTTCATCGTGATGATGAAAAAGTCATGGTTGCCGACTATCCGCTACTCCCCGTCCGCCGTCGTTTTTGGGAAAAAGTACTTCGTATCGTCGACACCACGGGCACAGTATCGCAGCTGCGTAACCAGTTAAAAGTTATTCACGAAGCGGCGCAAGCCACTGCTGACAAGCCTTTAGGACATGTTGTACCCGCAGACTTTATCTACGACCAAATTTCCGTGAACTTGATTCAAACCGGCGTGATATCAAAAGAAATGGGCGAGATTATCGGTCGCCTTGCCGCGGGAGATGAAAGCAGTAAACTCAAATCACGTATTCTTTCTCTGGTGTTATTGATAGGTAAGTTACCAACGGAGCCGGCCGCTGACAGTGGTGTTCGTGCCACCGCTGAAATGCTCTCAGACTTACTCATCGATGACCTTGACCAAGGGACAGACTCAATCCGCACCGCCGTACCCAAATTACTTGAAGAGCTTGTCGACGATGGCCACATCATGGCAATGCAAACGGCAGCGGGAACAGAGTATCGCGTGCAAACGCAAGAGAGTGCCCAGTGGTACGACACCTTCCGCCAAGAGGAAGTTGACCTGCGTGGCAATATGCAACGTGTCGACAACCTGCGGATGGACATGATCCATAAAAAAGTTCGCCAGGAGCTAGGGCAAGTCCGGCTAACACAGGGGCAAACCAACGAAGTTCGCCAATTACTGCCATGTTTCGAGTCAGAGCTACCACGCGATGCCGATAAGAAAATTTATGTTTGGATCCAAGACGGCTGGAGTAGTACCGAGAAGGACGTTCTAACAGAAGCTCGTCGGATGGATCCGGAAAAACCAACGATCTTCCTGTTTATCCCGGCTCGTAACCGTTCGGAGTTATCGTCTGCCATTATTGCAGCTCATGCTGCTGACGCTACGCTACAAAAACGCGGCATTCCCGGTACTGAAGCCGGTAAAGACGCTCGCAGTGCCATGGAGACTCGTAAGCGTGATGCTGACCGCAACGTAGAAACCTTATTAAAAGAAATTTTTGAAGGCGTCATGGTATTGCAAGCTGGCGGCAACGAAGTTGACGGCAATACCATTACTGAGCGTGTAGAAAAAGCCGGCAAAGCATCCGTCGTACGTTTATATCGAGAGTTTGATAGCGCCGACCACCCGGGCTGGGCGAAAGTCTATGAACGCGCACGTAAAGACGGCGGACAAAATGCTCTTGAGGCTATAGGTCATAAAGACGATGCCGAAAAACATCCGGTATGTGCCAAAATCAAAAACTTCATTGGCGTGTCGAAACAAGGCAAAGAAATTCGTGAAGAGTTTCAAAACCCACCTTATGGTTGGTCACAGGACACTGTTGAAGGTGCAATTTACGCCATGATTTCGGCGGGCGTATTAATTGCCGAACCTGGCTTAAAAGCGTCCGAACTTGAACGTAAACAGTTACCGCACACCACCTTCCGGCCTGAGAAATTAACGATTAGAACCGTTGATATGATCAAGATTCGACGTGTTATCAACGCGGCGGGTATCAAGTGCGAATCCGGTGAGGAAAAAGCCAAAGCGGCGCTATTGGCTGAGAAAGGTCGCGATCTGGCAGAAAGCGCATGTGGGCCAGCGCCTTTCCCTGCCAAACCAGACACCCATATTTTTGATGATATTGCTCGTCAGTCCGGTAATGCACAACTCAATGTGATTTTAGAAAACCAAAGTGACATAGCAGACACCTTGCTTGAATGGCAGGAAACAGCCGAGAAAATTACTAAACGACGTACCGACTGGAGTCAACTTAATGACTTGCTCGATATCAGTAAGGATTTAGCTTTCTACGCGCCGGCAAAAGAGCTCGCTGATACCATTATTAAAAACCGTTCAATACTCGATGAACCCAACCCTGTTAGCGGTATTATTAAAGAGTTGGTCACTAAACTGCGTGAGGCCTTACGCCATCGCATTGACGCGTACCAAGCGGAATATCAACGCGGTTTAGAATCGCTTACCAGCGATGAGCATTGGCAACAACTGTCTCAGGAACAACAGCAGCAAATTTTGGACAAGCGCTCACTCCATGAAGTTGCAGCTCCTGACTTATCAACCACTGAGTCACTCATTGATGCATTAGACTCAGTTTCGCTCGGGCAGTGGAGCGACCGTAAAGAATCCCTGGCCAGCAAGTTTGAAAATGCTCGCCAAGAAGCAGTAGAGCTCCTGTTACCCAAAGTACAGCGCTACAGTACTCCGCGGGTGACGGTCAACACCGAAGCAGAATTAGATGTCTGGCTAGAGCAGGTGAAAAAAGACGTATTAGCGAAGTTAAATGACGGACCGGTGACTTTCTGATGACGACAGTAATAGCAAATTCATCTTCAACCCGAAAAGCCCTTGATAAAGCGCTACGATCAGGCTTAGAGCGCACAGTAATAAAAGCCCGTGATATTGCTGAAGAAGCAGCAACGCAGGCATTAAAACGCCATGCTGTGGGCGACAAACAAGCGCCGGATTATTTTACCGAAGCGCAGCGGGCGCTGAGAAACCGACTGCGTGCTCATGGTCGGCAACTCGGTGATGTACGCCACGACAACGGCGAGCAAACCATTCATAAACTGGTTACTGAAGTTGCTTATGAGCACTGGCATCGTATGTTGTTTGCTCGCTTCCTTGAGCAAAACGGCTTGTTGATGTACGACCAACATACCTCGGTGACACTGCAAGACTGTAACGAACTTATCGAAGAGGGCGTATTTCAAGACGAGCTAGAACAAGCCTGCAACAACGGCTGGGAGCTTGCCGGTGTGTTGGCATCTAAAATGTTGCCGCAAATTTTCCGCACAGACTCACCTGTGTTTCAGTTGCAGTTTGCGCTAGAGCTGCAACGTGAGCTAGAAGCCCTGGTTATGGGCTTGGCGCCAGAAGTGTTTCAGGCGCAGGACAGCTTAGGCTGGGTTTATCAGTTCTGGCAAAGTAAGCGAAAAGAGGAAGTAAACAAGTCGGAAGTGAAAATTGGTGCGGATGAGCTCTCGCCAGTAACGCAGTTATTTACTGAACCCTACATGGTGAGCTTCTTACTCGATAACAGCTTAGGTGCCTGGTGGGCTGGTAAACGATTGAGTGACCATGACTGGATCGAGGCCCAAAGTGAACAAGAGTTGCGCGAAAAAGCGGCCATTGCAGGCGTGCCACTCGAATACCTACGCTTTGCCAAAGAAGACGACCGCTGGCAGCCAGCTTCGGGCGTTTTTGAGGGCTGGCCAAGCCAATTAAGTGAACTTAAAACCCTGGACCCGTGCTGCGGCTCTGGCCACTTTTTAGTCGCCGCATTTTTAATGCTGGTACCTATGCGCATGGAGCTAGAAGGCTTATCCGCCAAAGACGCTGTTGACCGAGTGATCGAAGAGAACCTGCATGGCTTAGAACTTGACCAACGCTGTGTGGAGCTTGCTGCGTTTGCGGTGGCTTTGGAAGCTTGGCGTTATCCGAATGCGGGTGGTTACCGTACCTTACCAGAGCTACATCTAGCCTGTAGTGGCTTGTCGATTAGTGCCGCCAAAGACGAATGGAAAGAGCTCAGTAAAAAAGCGGGAAAACAAAACCTAACTATTGCACTGGATTGGATGTACCAAACCTTTAAAGACGCGCCGGTGCTTGGCAGTTTAATTAACCCCAAACGCTTACAAGCGGCAAAAATTGCTCAGTGGGGTGAGCTTGATGCTGTATTAACCGACATTCTCACCGAAGATGAACGTATTCAAGCAGAAACAGGCCGCGATGTACGCCGGCTATCGGAAGAGCGCGAGGCGGGCATTGTGGCCCAAGGCTTGGTCAAAGCAGCCAAGTTGCTTTCTATGCAATATAACTGGGTGATTACCAACGTGCCGTATTTGGCGCGCGGTAAACAAGATGAAAAGCTCCGCGATTACTGTGAAAGCTATTACCCCGCCGGTAAAAATGACCTGGCAACCGTGTTTTTAGACCGTTGTTTGGAGTTTTGCCATAACGGTGGGACTTCAAGCATTGTTCTACCGCAAAACTGGTTGTCCCAGAAAAGTTATAAGCCAATTCGTGAAAAATTAATCCATTTAATGCAGTTCAAAGGGTTAGTGCGTTTGGGGTCTGGTGCTTTTGAGACAATTTCTGGTGAAGTTGTTAAAGCAGTATTACTAACTGTTAGTAAAAGCAATCCGAGCGAAGAAAGCATATTTTATGGCTTAGACGTTGCAAATACTAAAGGCATAGATGAAAAAGCGGTTTACTTGAGACAAAGCGATTTTTTGCTTGTTCCTCAACTAGCACAACTAAAGAATAATGAAGCTCGTATTCTTCTATCCCTTCAAGAAGAAACCCCGTTTCTCAGCGATTTCACTTCAGCTCTTCATGGTCAAGCTGCTGGTGACAATACGGCATTCAATCGATATTTCTGGGAAGTAAGTGAATTTGGTAGTGACTGGGAGCTTTATCAAACTGCTCCATCTGATTCAGTATTTTTTAGCGGTAGAGAGAGTATAGTTTTTTGGCAAAAAGAAAAGGGCGAAATGGCTAGGCTTGCAGATTCAGTCAAACATCTGAATCACAAGGCTCAACAATGGCGAAGCGGTAAGTCCAATTGGCGTCGAAAAGGAATAGCAATAAATCTTGTTGGGGATCTCCGTTATACGCTTTATTCTGGTGATATATACTCGCAATCTTGCTGCGTCATAGTTCCTGATGATGAGAAGCTAATACCCGCTCTATGGTGTTACCTTGAATCTGGAATTTTTGAGAAGAATCTAAGAAGTATCGACTCTGGAGTTGCGTTGTCGGTTAAGACCATTATCTCTGTACCATTTGACATAGAACACTGGAGAAATGAAGCGGCCCAAAAGGCTAAAGAGGTTTCAGCACCGCATCAACAATTTTCTGCTAACCCCGCACAATGGGTTTTTCATGGACATCCAGCTGGGATAGTTGAATGGAATCCCATCACCGGTAATCTTTCTTCTAATGACAGAAGGCTTGATCAGGTCGTATTGCAAGTCGCAGTTGCTCGCTTGCTTGGCTATCAGTGGCCTGCAGAGCTTGACGCTGAAATGGAACTTGCCGACGAACAACGCGCATGGGTTGAACGCTGCAAAGCACTCAATTCTTTTGTCGATGACGATGGCATTGTCTGCTTACCTGCAGTGCGTGGTGAAAAAGCCGCTGAACTGCGTTTAGAGGCGATGCTGGAAGCCGCCTACGGCGACGCCTGGACTACCAACCTAAGAAATCAATTACTAGATACTGTGGGAAGTAAATCTCTGTCCGCTTGGTTACGAGACAAGTTCTTTGAACAGCACTGTAAGTTATTCCAGCATCGCCCTTTTATCTGGCAAATATGGGACGGCTTGAAAGACGGCTTTAGCGTGCTGGTGAACTATCACAAACTCGATAAAGCGGGCTTAGAACGCCTGATTTACACCTACCTCGGTGATTGGATACGCACCCAACAAGCCGAAGTCGCCAACGGCGTTGATGGCGCCGATATTCGCTTAGCCGCCGCTCAAACGCTCAAGCAAGAACTCGAAAACATTCTTGCCGGTGAAAAGCCGTACGATATTTTCGTGCGTTGGAAACCACTGGAAGAGCAGCCCATCGGCTGGAACCCAGACTTAAACGACGGTGTTCGTCTCAATATTCGCCCCTTCATGCTCGCCAAAGACATGGGCAAGAAAGGCTCAGGCGTACTGCGTGCAAAACCAAACATCAAATGGACCAAAGACCGCGGTACTGATGTTGAATCTGCCCCTTGGTATCACCTCGGTCCAGAGTATGGTGGCAAGCCCGGCGCACGCATTAATGAGCATCATTTAAGTTTGTCGGAAAAGCAAAAAGCACGGGATAAGGACGTCTAAAATGATTAAATCGGTATTTAACTACCCTATTTCTACCTTGCTCGACATTGAGAGCAATGTGATTTACACCATACCTCGCTATCAACGTGAATACACCTGGGGAAAAGGTCAGTGGGAGCGCCTGTTCGATGATTTGATTGAGAATGATTCAGGTTATTTCTTAGGTTCTATTATTTGCATCAATCAAGCGCAAGACACCCTAGCTACTCAATCGTTAGAGGTTGTGGATGGTCAGCAACGAATGACCACGATATCGTTACTGCTTGCGGCTGTTTACTCAGTATTAAAGTCACAGGACGATCTATCAGATGAAGAAAACTTTGAACTGTTAAAACTTAAAGGAAAACTGGTCTTGAGACGGGACCCTAAGCAAGCCCGCCTTATTCCTCAAGTTCAGAATAGTAACCAGCAAGACTACTTTTACGTGTTATGCCTGGCTGATCTTTTAAAAGATGTATCGAAGCCGGCTAATGCGGGCAAGCGACGCCTCGTTCGAGCGTACCGATATTTTGTTGAGCGCATAAATTCTTTTCTCGCTGAAAATGATAACCGAGATACGCCAATACAAGATTTATTGGAAAAAGTGAATACTGCAACCTTAGTGAAAATTGAGGTTGGCGGTCATTCTGATGCGTACACCTTATTCGAGTCATTGAATAACCGAGGTGTCCCTCTCACCGCAATTGATCTCATTAAAAACAAGCTATTAGCAACTTTAGAGAGCACCGAGCCAGGCAGTATTGACGAGAACTATGATAAGTGGAAGCGTGTAATGGACGCACTTGGTGATGACTATGCGGTCCAGGAGCGTTTTTTCCGACAGTATTACAATGCTTATAGGACCGAACTGCGTTCAATTATTGCTGTTCCAGTAGCGACAAAGTCAAACTTGATGCAGGTTTACGAAAAGCTGATATCACATGACCCTCAGCGTTTCTTAGCTGAAATGGTACGTTTATCAGCAATTTACGCAAATCTAACTAATAGCTCCCCATTAGACAACGCAAAACTTAGTAGCCTCCTTTTATCACTGGAGCGCATCCAAGCTGCATCCGCTTATCTTCTGCTGCTTATACTGTTTGATAAACGAGAAAGCTTGAGTTTAAGCGAAGAACATTTTGAAGAAATTACTGAGTTCCTGATTCGCTTTTTTGTTCGCCGAAACACAACAGATCTCCCCCCAACAAGAGACTTAAACCGCATATTTATGGATGTTGCGGAAAGCTGCCTTAGCCTTCAAGGCAAAGACATTGTAGTCACAGTAAAAGAAAAGCTTACCCGCCATAGCTCTTCGGACGAGTACTTTAAAGAGAACTTGAACGGAGCGATTTATCAAGATAATAAAGCCGTGTGTCGGTTTGTTTTATGTGCTCTTGAAGAGGAACAAATGACCCGAGAACGCCAACTTGATTTGTGGGCAACCAAAGGCAAGCACTATGTATGGACCATTGAGCATATTTTCCCACAAGGAGAAAATATTCCTGGCGCTTGGGTCGATATGATTGCTGACGGAAACCGGAAGTTAGCTAATGATCATCGGGAGCAATACGCTCATCGACTTGGGAATCTCACAATTTCCGGATACAACAGTTCGCTTGGCAATAAAAGCTTTGAGGAAAAGCAGTCTAGGAAAGATAAGAAAGGCCGTCCTGTCGGCTACAATAACGGTCTATACCTAAACCGAGAATTAGCGGACGCAACAGCTTGGACTGTTGAGAAAATTGAGCGCCGAACAAAACAGCTGGTCGACCGTATTGCTGAGAAGTATTCACTGTCAGAAACGAAAGGCAGTTCGTAATGAAACTACTCGATATTTTGTGCGACGAAGTACGCGCCAGTGCGTCGTATAACTCCAACATTCAGGTAGCACCTTCGGTTGTACTCTGGACGGACAAACTGCGCCAATGGGAGCCCGCCTTGCCCTTGTTACAAGCGGCAATGCCCGAATTATTAGTGCTGGGTGATTATCAGCCGGATAAGCACCAAGGCCCTGCGATTTGGTTAAAGTGTGTAATTGAAAACACACTGCCCGAATTCGAGTTGCCCAATGACAGAACACCGATCATTTATTTGCCGGGTTACGAGCGTCGTGATTTGCGTGCAATTGCCAAATGCCCGGAAGAACTAAAGCCACTGGCAGAACTGCAATACCGGGGCAGCTGGTGGGTCTATAACACAGCAGGTAGAGACTGGACCGTCAATGCGTTTCTTCTCTCTACCTCCGGCGGTGCGGGTTTAGATGTTGCGGCGGATAAAAGTACCCAAGCTGCGCTATTAAAAGTTTTGCCTGAAATTTTAGAAAGCGAGCGCAGTGACTTAGCCAATAAGCGACTCGAAGCGCCTGACTTCAATAAGCTGATATCAAGTGACCCTATTCGTGATTTATTAACCTGGATGAACGAGCCAAAACCTGCTCGAGAACGCTGGGACGATAAGCGTTGGGATGCGTTAGTGAGCATTTGGGAAACCGAGTTTCACTTTAATCCGAAAACAGATGGCGAGCTTACTGCGGCAGAATTGCTATGCCGACATCAAGGCCCTTGGGAAGCGGTTTGGCAACGTTACGCCGAAACTTGCACTCATTATTCGGAAATACCGAATTTATTATTAAAAGTCGAGCCAGACTTAGCGGCTGATGGTGCCAGCTATCCTGCGGTAAATGAAAAAGAAGAACAAAAGCTTGAAGCAGAACTTTCAAAGCTTGTAAGTGGCCATTCAAGCTCTGACGTTCGTAAATCATTGCTTGCACTGGAAAAGCAACATGCCGATCGCCGTGACTGGATTTGGTATGACCTCGACTTATCACCCATGGCGGGAGTTCTTCAGCATCTGGCCAAGGTAGCCGACTTAACAGAGCACGCGTTCAACGGCTCAACCGTTGACGAAATGGCAGAGCAGTACAAAGAACGTTTCTGGCAGGCCGACGACCAGGTCTTACGTGCTCTGGCTTATCCTCTTAAAAACCAACATCAAGAGCTAGTACAAGGGTTACTGACAATTATTTATACCCCCTGGCTCGAAGAAATTAATAACAACTTCCAAGCTCTGGTTAAGCAGTACGGTTATAACGGCGAGTTAGTGGCTAGAGAGTCAACTGCCGAGTACCGAGCTGGCGGAGAAGTTGTATTTTTTGTAGATGGCTTGCGATTTGATGTCGCGCAGCGTCTCTGTCGACGGTTAGAGAGACTCGGAGAGCTGACGCTAACCAATGACTGGGCGGCTTTGCCCTCCGTTACGGCCACAGCAAAAGCAGCCGTTACACCGGTACATGAAAAACTTACCGGCCGTACCAGCGACAAAGATTTTCAACCCAGCTTAAAGGACGACAACACCTCCTTTTCTTCGCACTACTTAAAGAAATTTCTGTCGGAAAAAGGGTGGGTTTACCTATCGGAAACTGAAACTGGGGACCCTACTAGCAATGCCTGGGTGCAAAGCGGTGATATCGATAAAGAAGGCCACGTTAAAGGTTTGAAATTGGCCACGCGCATTGATCCCCTGCTTGATGAGATTGTAGAACGCGTTGAAGACCTATTTTCTGCTGGGTGGCGACGTATTCGTATTGTTACCGACCATGGCTGGCTCTTAACTCCGAATACCATGGCCAAAGTGGATATTGCCAAGTATTTGACCGAAACCCGTTGGGGACGATGCGCACTGGTCAAAGACAATGTCCAGACGGAACATTTAAAAGTAGGTTGGTACTGGAATCAGGACGTTACCGTTGCTATGGCGCCCGGTGTGCGAAACTTTGTTGCGGGTAAACACTATGACCACGGCGGGTTGAGCCTGCAGGAGTGTTTCACCCCGGTGATTGATGTTGTAAATAACCAACCTGTGATAGCCGCTCCTTCGGTTTCTGCGTCGATAACTGAATTACGCTGGGTTCGCTTGATGTGCAAGTTAAGCTGTGACACTGAAGGAGACGGCGTGGTTGCTGTTCTTCGCACTCAGCCTGGTAATGCGGAGACTGAAATTAGTCCGCGCAAGCCGTTAAAAGATGGAAAGTGCACATTAATGGTCGATGATGAGTTTGAACAAACATCAGCTGTTGTCGTGTTACTCGATGATGCCGGTAACTTACTGGCGAAGCAGCCCACAATTGTTGGAGGTGATGATTAATGGAATTAGACACACTTGATTTGAAGGCTGCGCAAGCACTTGAAGGTTACCTGGTTCGCAAAGATTTAGTTCGCACTTTTGCAAGGCAGTTTCCCGTACCAACCTATGTCGTTGAATTTATGCTGGGACGATATTGTGCCAGTACCGATCCCGATGAGATCAATGAAGGGTTAGCCATTGTTCAGAAGCAACTCGAGTCGAGAACAGTTAGAGCCGGTGAAGAAGAGCTGTTTAAAGCAAAGGCGTATAAAAACGGTACGGTGAAACTTATCGACCTGGTTAGCGCGCGATTCAGCCAAAAAGATAATGGCTACCTAGCTTCGTTACCCAGCATTCAGCTTAATAAGGTACGCATCAGTGATTCGATTGTCGATGATAACGAAAGACTGCTCACCGGCGGGTTTTATGCCGAAATCACCTTGGAATACGACAGTTTAATTGCTGAAGAAAAAGGCAACGCTTTTGGTATTCGCGAGTTGAGACCAATTCAGCTGTCCAAGCGTGATGTTCTGGATACGCTCGGTGAGGCGCGTGCGTCGTTTTCTACTGAGGAATGGAAAGACTTTATTCTTCGCGGTATTGGGCTAGAACCAAGCACGTTGGAAGAGCGTGCAAAAGATGCCGTTTTCCTTCGAATGGTTCCTTTTGTTGAACGCAACTATAACCTGGTAGAGCTCGGCCCGCGCGGTACCGGTAAAAGTCACTTGTTCCAGCAAGTATCGCCCTACGCTCACTTAATTTCTGGCGGTAAAGCAACCATTGCCAAGATGTTCGTGAATAACGCGACAGGTGCGCGGGGCTTGGTATGCCAATACGATGTGGTCTGCTTCGATGAAATCAGTGGTATTTCATTTGATTCCAAAGAAGGCATCAACATTATGAAAGGCTATATGGAGTCTGGTGAGTTCTCCCGCGGAAAGGAAAATATTCGCGCGGACGGCTCTATGGTGTTTGTCGGTAACTTTGATGTTGATGTTGAGCACCAACAACGAGTGGGTCACTTATTTGGCCCACTACCCGAAGAAATGCGAGACGACACGGCATGGATGGATCGTATCCATGGTTACCTCCCAGGTTGGGACATTCCTAAAATGAGCGCCGACTTGGTAACGGATCATTTTGGACTGGTCAGTGATTTCTTTTCTGAGTGTCTCAGCCGATTGCGCTTCCAGAGCCGTGTCAGTGTATTGCAGAATCGCGTGCACTTTGGCGGAGCATTAAGCGGCCGCGATGTTAATGCCGTTAATAAAACCGCGTCAGGCTTGCTGAAGTTAATTTACCCAAGCCCAACCATGGAAGTGAGTGATGAAGACCTTGAGTGGGCAGTAAGGTTAGCACTTGAAGTGCGTCGCCGTGTTAAGGAACAACAAAAGCGCATTGGTGCAGCGGAATTTAGAAACACGCATTTTAGCTACTTTATTGGTGATGATGGCGTCGAAAAATTTGTCGCTACGCCAGAGCTACGCTCTGACAACGAAATTGGCGACGACCCGCTAGAGCCAGGCCAGATTTGGACCATTAGCGAGGGTGGTCAGGATACAGGTGATAACTCCGGGCTGTATCGCATTGAAGTCAATGCCGGACCCGGCTCAGGTGTGAAAATATTAAATAACCCGGTGCCTGCCCCATTTAAAGAGTCTGTACGCTATGCCGAGCAGAACCTTTACGCGCGAGGAATGCAGCTAGTTGGCGACAGAGACCCCAGAGCCCACGAATACTCAATTCAGCTACGCGCCTTTGATGCTGCCAAAAAAGGCTCAAAACTCGGTGTTTCAGTGCTTTTAGCGATAAGCAGCTCGCTACTTAAGAAGCCCATAAAAGGCGGCCTGATTGTCGTTGGCGAGATTAACCTTGGTGGCTCAATTGAGCCCATACATAACGCTGTGAACATTGCCGAGCTAGCAGTGGAAAAAGGAGCTACAGCGTTGTTGATGCCGGTGACCGCTCGTAGACAGCTTTATGATTTGTCAGACGACATGGCTACAAAGGTCGATATCCAGTTTTACCAGGATGCGCGGGATGCTCTGTTGAAGGCGTTGGTGGAGTAAGATAAAAGTTTTGAGGTAGCGATATCAATTCAGGTTTATAAACAAGGATAAGAAAAACTATGGAAGAAATAAGAAAGTATTTAAAAACAAGCTGCCCTAGTACTTTGTTGGAAGGAATTCATGTCGAAATAAATGATATGTTAACGTTTGAGAGTGAAAAATCTTGGTTACAACTTATAAAAGACACCAAAGATACTTATATGCTCAACTTCTTTTATCCCAAGGAAGCACCCCCTAATAAATTTTTGAAAGGTGAGGGGGTTTTTCTAAGCGAAAGTTGCAGGGTAGAAGAATGGAAGCCGCAAAGTTTTTGCACTATTAAGATGCAGGAAGTTTCAGAAAATGATTTTCCTATAAGTAAACTAGTTTTCGATGTTTTTATTGAGCTGTTTAAATCTAATTGTTTCTGGTTGGTTAGTATTGAAAAAAATGAAGAGCAATATAGTAAAGTATTTTTAAAGAGTGCGGAAAAACTTTATCATATAGGATTAAGCCCTAAAGCAGATTTGAATAATCAGGGCGTAAAAAATATCGCTTTAGCATATGACTCAGAAGTTTATAAAAAGGTTTATAGTTATCACACTAATTTGAATGATTTGAGAATAGCTTTGTCTGAGGGTAAAGAAGACTATTCGTCATATTATAGCAAGCGGATAGAGTTATTAAATAAATATTTTTATGAAGTTATAAACTTAATTCAAAGGTATTCATTAGAGGATGTTGTTACTTCGGGGTGGAGCTATTACCCAGTGCGTTGCCACCTCGACTCGTGGCGAGTAGAAGATTTTAATAAAATGGTTTCATCGATTAGGCAACTTGGCGATAGGAGCGCATATGATTACCTTGAGGTTATTTTAAATAACTTGCAAAAAGTGATTGGCTTGGTTCATAGGGAGCCAGGATTAAGTCGAACTCTTATATATAAAGAAACAGGGTTAAACCCTAATGTTTATGGTCAGCATATATCGTCATGCCTGATTAGGAATAATATTTTGAGAGAAAAAAAGGTTGGTAGCAAACGCTTACTTTATCCATTTTAATTGTAAGCAATGGGATGAACTCCTCCTCACCTCACCGGCACCGATGTGCCAAAATGGTAAGTGAGTCAAAAATCACTGAGATAAGGAGAAGCCCAAATGAATATTATCCGTGTTGGAGTCGATATTGCCAAGTCAGTTTTTCACGTCCACGGTGTAGATCGCTATGGTAAAACTGTATGGCAGGCCAAGTATACTCGCACAAAATGGTTAAACGCGCTGAGTCGCAAGGTCCCGGCAGGCTGTCAAGTCGGTATGGAAGCGTGTGCATCAGCCCATCATTGGGGACGAGAGCTCCAGAAGCTTGGCTATCATGTTCGTCTGGTTCCTGCTCAGTTTGTTAAACCTTACGTAAAGAGCAATAAGAACGACAAAGTCGATGCTGAAGCGATTTGTGAGGCAATGAGCCGACCCAGCATGCGCTTTGTAGCCCTCAAAACAGCAGAGCAGCAAGATATCCAGGCTGCTCATCGCATACGCGAAGAATTAGTGGGACAACGTACCGCCAAAGCTAACCAGATTCGCGGTTTGGTAGGCGAATATGGTGTTATTTCGCCGGTTGGTATCCATCAACTTAAAAAGGCTTTACCAAAATGGCTTGAGGATGCTGCGTATTTCGGTGATTCCGAACAGCGATTCCGGAGTTATCCAATCACCTGTTAGCCGTTCTTTTTCATAACCCTCTTTTTACGCTAAGTGATCGGATTGGTCTAGTTTTCTCATTGATTCTCCTGTCAGTTCGATGCTATGGCTGTTGTGCAGTAATCGATCAAGCAAGGCATCGCCAATGGTGGGACTGGGTATCAGCTTGTACCACTCGCTGGTGGGTATTTGACTGGCGATAATGGTGCTGGATTGTTGGTAGCGTATTTCCATCACATCAAGCAGGTCATTCGCCTGACGAGCACTTAACTTCTCCATGCCCCAGTCATCAAGGATAAGCAGTTTACGCTTCGCTAAGGTATTCAACTGCTGTCGGTAAGAGCCGTCAGCATGTCCAACGTGTAACTCATCCAGCAGCTCTCCGAGGCGGTAATAACGGGCACTGTGATGTTGTTCACAGGCCTGCGTTGCCAACGCACAAGCCAGGTGGGTTTTACCACAGCCTGTTGCCCCGGTGATGATAATGTTCTGGTTGTAGTGCAGATATTGCCCGCTTAGTAGCGTCGCTATTTTTTTTTCTTGAGCCCACGGCCACTGCGGTAATCGATACCGCTTGGGCGGGCATCGAAGCGCAGCTTTGCCTGGCGGGTCAGACGTTTTACTTTGGTGTTGTCACGGCACAGTATTTCGTGGGTGGCGAGCAGACCGAGACGCTCTTCGAAGCTCATGTCGGTATAGGTATCCGGTTGCTCTTGCTGCTGTTGTAACGCCTGACAGAAGTGCCCCAGCCGTAATGCTCGCAGTTGTTCAGAGCAAAAACTTGATAAAAGCGAGGCAGCGGCAGAGCGATTCAAGAGTATTATCAACTTCTCGAACTTTCTTTTGCACGTGTTAAGAGTGTGGTCTGGTAAGGATGTTCCGTTAGATGATAAGCAGCTAATTGAACAGTTCGAAGAGCAAGTTATTAACTCTGATAATCCAACCGAGAGAGTGCAAGGTTTTGTTTTTGCATTACTGAAAACGAAGTATCTATTTGATCAGTTTATTATTAAACGTGAATTTTCTGATGGGGGCGATGGTTGGAGCTTAAAGTGCCTGCATTATTACGATAAAAACAGTCAAAGTTATATCAATACCTTTGGAAATGGTGACGAGGATGGCTTTGACGGAATAAATCGTCGTATTTTAATGCTACTGAGTGCTTTTCACGTATCGACGCCGACATTGGTTTATAAGCATTGGCTAAATGGCGCGTTATGCATACTTTATCGGATGAGTGGCGTCAATGGCTCAAACTATTTGCAACAGTTAGAACAGCTAGCCAGGAAGTTTGTTTTCGGTCGCTTTTTAAATCCCCATAACAGCGCTGAATATTATCAAATGATTTACGGAGATTACGATTACCCGAATCTATTTTCGAATACCCAAGGTGTACTAAAACGTATGCTGTACGGGAATATAGAGAATAACTTAGTGTTCAATTACCTGGACTATTTGATTTGGCGGGATTATTTCAATAATGATAAAACTTCGGATGATGTCGTCAAAAAATTCGAGTTTACCGCTAGGAGCTCGGTTGAGCACTTCTCCCCGCAACACCCCATAGAAGGGCATACTGCTCTGCCAGAAGAGCCATTACATCGCTTTGGCAATCTTTGCCTTATTAGTCACAGCAAAAATTCTCGACTGAGTAATTTTCAGCCCAAAGCCAAACGCGATCACTTCCATGCAGCGATCGTAGATAAGCGAATTGATTCGCTGAAACTTTATAAAATGATATTGCTCATGGATAAACAGAATGGCTGGCAGGAGTCGCAGATTGAGCAACACGAAAAAGAGATGTTGGAGCTCTTAATTCAAGATGCCACAGGGGTCAAGCCGGGGAATAGTTAGAGTGAATTACTGCTTCTGATCTGCCGGTTCGTTGGGCAGGATAAAGTGTTCAATCAGTCTAATCATGAGTTCTTTTAAGCTATTAATAGTGCGTCGAGGCTATAGTGCTTGATTTGACGACGCATTGCACTCATGGCTCCAGCGCGAACTACTAAGAAATCCTTGGTAGTTGAATTTTGATAAGCGTAACGGGAACCACACAACCGGCCAAGATAATTGTCGCCACACAGAATGGGTGTGGGTTATGACGCATATAAGCCATTTTAAGCGACTTTTAGATGATGCTAGTGAAACGACCTAGATCTAACTAATAAAGTCGCTTAAAGTGGCATTGAGAGCGTTTTTATGGTTTAAAGCTGCTCCTGCGAAATTCCTCCGTTCTGCTGTGCCGAACCCTATCAGGTCAACCGGTCAAGATAATTGTCGCTCAATACTTGCAAAACTAGTTTGTTCAATTGATGTTGTCTTAAAAGCGCTGCGCTTTGCTTATGTAGCGGGCCCCTATTCTATTTGTGGGTCGAAAGGTACTCCCGACCCACAGCAGCGTTATTTTCTCTTTCCGACCCACAAATAAATGTGGGTCGGAATGGTTTGGGTTTAAACGATGTTTTAGTTGCTTGGCTTCGACCCACATTTATTTGTGGGTCGAAACGCACTTTATGGTTTTAGATAACGTGATTTATTGGACTTTGTCGTCGGCCCACATTTATTTGTGGGTCGAAACGCACTTTATGGTTTTAGATAACGTGATTTATTGGACTTTATCGTCGACCCACATTTATTTGTGGGTCGAAACGCACTTTATGGTTTTAGATAACGTGATTTATTGGACTTTGTCGTCGACCCACATTTATTTGTGGTGCTTGTTTGGCTGTTTTGTCGCTGAATGTTGAAAAGTCCCAAAAAAGGCCAAAAAAGGCCAAAAAAGTCCATATTGGTCCTTTTTTCAAAATTTAGCGTGCTCTCACAACTTAATTTTTGCGCATTTACAAAAAAATGGCCACTTTGGTCCAAAATTGGCCAATCAAGTTGAGTAATCAACCGACCAACGCATCATTCGAAACATTATCGTTACTTAACCCTCGGTATTTCTGCCCATCTCGTCGTGTAGGCAGGCGATAGTCGTTCACGCTTCATGTGCCAACTCGAAGACTTTTGCTGCGAAGCGAAATACAGTGCGCCGGTTTGTTTACCGTTCACTTTATCCAGCACGTTCATCAGCTCTCGGCTTTTGGGCTTAGCTTCATTGGTTTCGAACAAGGATTGCTGAAAAACCCCGGTTTGATAAAAATCAGCGAGCATTACACCGGCTTTGTTGTAATGGTAGCCAGCTCTGAAGATACGCTCGGACAGGTTGCGGGTGAGTGCCAGCAACTCACGGCTATCCTGTGTTGGTTGTGTCAAGCTGTGGGTCACCGAGTTACTGTATTGCGGGTGTTGCTGTTTAAACGGATTGGTCCGCATAAACACAGTTAGTTGGCGGGCGTATTGTTGCTCGTAACGCAGTTTTTCTGCGGCTCGAGCAATAAAGTTTGCCAGGGCCGCCTGAATGGATTCTATGGTAAGCACCGGGCTACCGAAACTGCGCGATACCACGATCTGCTTTTTGCTCGCCGGAAGCGCTTCCAACGCCAGGCAGGATTCACCACGCAGCTCACGTGCGGTGCGCTCCAGCACCACCGAAAATTGTTTGCGCAGGGTTTTAAGATCCGCCTCCGCCAACTGCAGCGCCGTGCTAATACCCATTCGTTGCAGACGCTCAGTAATACGCCGGCCAACCCCCCAGACCTCGTCCACCGGTGTTATCGCCAGCAACTTGCGCTGTCGCTGCGGATGGCTCAGATCGACCACACCTCCGGTCTGTGGGTACTTTTTAGCACCGTAGTTAGCGAGCTTTGCCAGGGTTTTGGTGGGTGCTATACCAACACAAGTAGGAATACCCACCCAGTCGCTGATGCGGTTGCGCAGTTGATGGCCAAAGGTATCTAATGAGACTGAGCGATCTACCCCGGTGAGATCAGCAAAGGCCTCGTCGATGGAGTAAACCTCTAGTTGCGGCACCATGGCTTCGATGGTCGACATCACCCGATTTGATATGTCGGCGTAAAGCGCGTAGTTGGAGGAAAAAACTTCAATGTTGTGCTGCTTAATCAAATCATCAATCTTAAACAGCGGCGTGCCCATTTTTATGCCCAGCGCTTTAGCTTCGGCAGAGCGAGCTACAGCACAACCGTCGTTATTAGAGGCTACCAGTACCGGCCGCTGACGCAGATCCGGCCGAAACAGCCGTTCACACGATACATAAAAGTTATTGCAGTCAATCAGGGCAAAGCAGGGTGCTCGCTTAGCGGAACCGATGGATAACATGACTGACTACCCCAAATACATCGAGCTCGGCATCTTCCGGCAGAGTGATCGGCGGATAATTCTGGTTATGCGATAACAGTGCCGGGTAGGGTTTCAACTGTAGCTCTTTTACCGTCAGTTCGCCGTTCCAGCAGGCGATAATAATGTCACCCGCCTGTGCGGTTAAAGCACGATCGACCACCAACACATCGTTGTCATTAATCCCCGCACCGATCATCGAATCGCCGGTCGCGCGCACAAAATAGGTGGCAGCCGGGTGCTTAATGCACAGCTCATTGAGATCCAGCTGCTGTTCGACGTAATCCTGTGCCGGCGAAGGAAAGCCGGCCTGCACCGCCTCCAGCAAATACGGGATCTGCAGCTTTGGATACACCCCTGCGCGACTGATGATTTCTGCTTTCATAATACCCCACAAATAATACTGTAATTATATACAGTATCGATGTTTTATTGATTCAGGGCAAGAGGCAGCAGAAACGAAGTGTTACTCAACGGCTTTACTATCGCTGGTCAAGCGTTAACTGATAAAAGGTATGCCATTGTTCAAGAACCTGTTGTCGCTGCTCAACGTCGCGGGTATCAAGTAGCGCATGAAACGTCTCGATATAGTAATTTCTAAGTGCGGTAAATAACTCACTTTCAAACATTGACTTAAACCACATACGCTCTTCACCTGTCGGCGTTTCTAATAGGTCATCGACTTGCGAAATATAGGTGGGATCGGCCCAGTTGGACGAATGCCAGATATCCTGCCGAGCAAGCGGCTGACCGTATAAATAGGGGAGCAAATAGAGATTGCTGAGCATGGCGTCGACAAGGTAGCGCGTTGCCGGTTGCAGTTGCGCAGTGCGTCGATAAGCTAGTGCAGAATGCAGTAAAAACACCGGCTCACCGACATCGTCAGGAAATTCCTCGGAAAACCATTGAAGAAATTCAACGGCCTTTTCGGGTGCACCACTCATCACATAATAGACGCAAACCCGGTAACGTTTACCAGAGCCGTCTCTGGCAGCACCAAAGGTTTCTTTTTCTTTAAAGAGTTCACGCCGTGCACGATTAGCACGGTCGCGGTATTTCTTTTGCTCAGGCGTTAGCATTTCGCTCTCTAATAATAGGCTTAATTTGATGACATCCTAACAACTTGGGACCGCTGCGGTAAGTTGTTATTTGGGGTAGAACTTACGAGTAAGGAGGTCTGATTTGTGCCATTAAGAGACATTCACTTAGCTCTTACAACAACTTTGGCCTTCTTGAATTGGTGGGCATTTCACTGTTCCATAAGAGCAGTATACACAACAATCGCCCTTCAAAGGCTTTAGGAGAACTTTGCAAGATTCACATTCATAATACCACTGGCAAGCGTTGGTTGACATTTCTTCGGTTTTACTGAAACCGCACTCAGGGCAAGTAATGGTAGAATTTAACTCTATACCTCGCATGTTTGCTCCTTCAAAGGTTTAACAATGTCCAATACGGACATTACAATCATCAAACAAATACCCACATAGAACAAATAAGTGCTCCAGTCATATTGCCATAGTGGATAGAGGGTTAACAAAACAGCTATAGGCCCAATAACTCCAAGAGTACCTCTCGTATGATTTTGGTTTTTATACCAGTTATACAAATTTACCAACAACGCCAAAGTTGCAAATATAGGTAACAAGGTATTTACAGCAATCCCCTCAAAGTGAGAGAGAAAGCCTAATCCCAATGCTGATGCTAATGAACCGAGAGCAGGGAAACACCCCGTACAACTGAGGGCTGCAAGCCAAACACCACCTGAGCCAACTTTATCTAAAATCTTATTAATCATTTTTAACGTCTAACATTATTTGAATGACTTGAGTGTAAACTCCGTAGATAGGTACGGAGTCAATGCTATTTTAGCGAATCGATTATTGGGCAGTGAGATTGGTCGTTATTGTTGCGGCATGAATTAGTCATTTCTTTTATGACGACTTCTAAGCGTTGAAGGTCAGCTATCTTACTTTGAATTAAGCTCAGTTTCTGCAAACCTAGAGATTCAACTTTGGCACAATCGCCATCCATTGACATCAAAGACGCTACTTCCTTTAGAGTAAAGCCAAGTGCTTTAGCCTTACAAATGAATTGTAATTGCTTGGTGATTGAGTCGTCATACACCCGATAACCATTTTGAGGTTTTTGGGGCTGCTTTATTAGGCCTTCTCGCTCATAAAACCGTATAGTTTCTACGCCTAAATCAAGTTCTTTAGCCAACTTACCTATCGTTTTCATCGTATAACCACAAAATCAGCCTACTTCATGACATTAGTATATCAATACGATGTAAAATTTCTCGAACTAATAATGACCGCTTCTCGCTCAAAGCGGACTGTGGCACGTGGCAAGAGCAGGTGTTTCAGACTATTCTCCAAATGATACAACGCCTAACAAGTTGAGGCTTTACTAGTATGTTTGTATAGATGAAGTGATTACACTATTTACCTTTTATCTCTCTTTATCCAGGCTTCTATCTCACGTAGCATAAGACCTTGAGAGAATGGCAGTCCATGGAAATCATTGTAAGTAACCAATTTATGTGGGTGACCAATGCCAGATAGCTTTCCTGCCAGCACCTTTGCTTGCTCAACAGACACTCTTTTATCTTTTTCCCCATGAAGTATTAAGACAGGTACGTCACGAGGTAAGTCTTCAGCCCAATAAACTACAGATCGTTTTTTTAACTCGACTTCCTTGTTAGCGCTATAGTCTGGCACTCTGGCTTTAAAAACAGCTTCCATTTCAGGTCGTTCTTGAATGGCTTTGAATAAATCGCTAGGCGAACCAATCACGGTCAGCGTTTTGATATTCTTTACTTTCAATAACGACAAAAACGATGACATTCCCCCTCGACTAACGCCAATCATGTGCATATCATTTTGATCAATATAAGGGAGTTTTGCAGCCAGCTTTACGATATTAACAACATCCTGAACGTCCCGCCCCCCAAATTCATCGACATGCTCTCCTGGTCCGTCGGTGAGCTCCATTCCTCCGCGATATTGAGTGGCGAAAACAGCAACACCTAAGTCTGTTATAGGCTTTAACTGCTGAAATATATCCACATAACTTAGGGCTCCAAACCTTGCATTGCCACCTCGGTTATAGATAATGGTTTTAAGTCTCTCGTTTTTCTTAATTTTCGGGGTGAGGAGTAGACCGCCAACCGGATATTGACCGCTCTGATATACAATCACCTTACACATAAAATCAGCTTGAAGCTCGTCAAACTCAGCCTGTCTAATTTTAGAGCGGTACATATCTGCTACTGCTGACTTTTTCCTATCAGGTGCGTTGACCGTTAAGGAAGTAATAAAAGCTTCATATGAGTCATCAAAACAATTTTTTTCTCTCAGAAAATTACCGGGCTCATCTGCCAGGAGTTTCCCGTTAACAACAGTTAAAATAAATGCTACGGCAATAATAGCAGTCTTATGCTTCATTTCTCACCTTTTTAAAAGTGTTAACTGAGCTTATCCATTCACTTCCCCATAGAAGAGGCGAAAGCTAGGTACCGTGATTAATTAATTTCCTTCACACCACCAGAACAAAATGGGTAACCATTAGTTTAAGTAGATAAGAGCTCGTAACAAGGTCAAAGGTCAATTGTTATCATAACGGACTCTTAACTTTGAATTGTTACTTGCCTAACAGATTGATTAAAAAGTTAGGGGTTAATAATATCAGTCGCGCTTTCAATAACCTCTTTAAGCTTTGAGGCGCCATTTGCGTCCCGGAAACCATGATCAAGCCCCGGCAACATTTTCAATGTTATGTTTGATGCGCCACCGTCAATAATATTTTCTACTTGCTGCTGCGTTCGTTCAGGGTCCACGCTTTTATCTTCACTTGATTGCATTACGAGCACAGGCTGCTCGATTTCCCTAAGCGGTTGGAGCAAATCCCGCTCCAAAGCATCTTTCCAAAATGCGTAGCCATGGCCGCTAACTTGTGTCGGAAACGGCTTATTACTTTCCTTAACTTTTTTGACAAACTGTCGGAAACCATACAAAACCTCATCAAGCCGGTCCTCAGGAACGGTCTGCTGGATGCTGAATTCCACATCGTGCTGAAAGCTGGAAGAGCCAGAGTTTAATACTAGTACGGCGTGTAAATCTGAGACTTTTGCAGCTACGCCTAAAGCGATCGAACCGCCTTCACTACCACCAGCCAAAATTACTTCACGATAGGAGGATTTTAAAGCCTTGACTAATTGAACCCCATCGTTAATTCTTTGCGCCATTGTATCGTATTGAAGGTAGTCATCTGGGCAGTCATCACGTGCGCCTGAAGCGTATGGAAGACTTTCATCAATACCATACTTCTCGATCGTTAAGAGTGCAGCGTCGGGCGCCAATTCTTTCCAAATTGTTTTTATCGACTCCATATGACGGACGCTGTTACAGTCAGACCCTTGAAAAATCACAATTAAGTTTTCGGCATCAGCATTATCTAGGTAATAACTAATATTGGTTCCATCATCACGCAAGTACTTTTCAGCAGCTACAGCAGGAAACGTACTTAGAAATACTAGAAACGACATCAAAAAGTAGGTTTTCATCAGGTCGAATATTTGTTAATTGAAGTTTATTAGTGATAGACAGATTAAAAAAAGTTCCAGCAGATGATAGCCATACCTGATTTAGACGGCGTAGTCAAAGAGGTAATAGCCGCAATTTGCGTGAATGTCTGCTTTGAGCGAACAGCGGACCTTCTGCCCTCTGCCTGCTCCAACTAATGCGGAACGTGTCAACCTTATTTGAACCAGCAGTGTCACAGGAACCAAGCAGGTAATTCACCCTTACCGCTTTACTATTGTTGGTTTTGCCATTGTGCTGTAAATTTCAGTGGGTTACTGTCAGTTACATAGCAATAAATCAACGTTACCGGTTTAAGCGGAGATACCAAGTGCATCGTCATCAACGACACGCTGAAGATAAATGCAATAACGGCGAGCAAGCTCACCCCGTCGAATATAGGCTTGATGAGCTGTTGGCTAATAGCCCTAAAGAAGCCTTTCAGTTAGATAAAGAAGACCAGATCTGGCTGGACGGCCCGGTGATAGAAAAATAACGGTTATTAATCCACAAAGTGAGGGGGCTAAATGACGGATATCGTTGCGACTATTGCATTTGCGTTGGCGCCCATCTTGGCACTAACAATTACAGCTTGTTACTTGTTTATTGGGCAGAAGAAGTCAGACAACCGTGAGGGTATAGATAACGATAACCCTTAGCGAATCAAGGTAATAATCTCCGCCGTGCCCATAGGTCCATAAGTAAAATGCAGATCTGAACGTATGTAGCGTCAATTACCTTGGCCGGTTTTTCACCCATACTTCAGAGCAGCCAGTTATGCTCTACCCAGTATATTAATTAAAAAATAGAGAGGCCAAATTTACGCTGTCTATTTTTTCGCATCCGTTAGATATCATCGTAGCATGAGCGCTTTAGTAGCAACTGAGGCAACCTGATGAGACACGCGCAAAGACCAAACCAACTGTTACAGCTCATTTTTTGGACCAAGAACAAAATTTTAAAAGCAAAAGAGCCGGAGCGATTGCTTGATGTTGATCGTCGTCAGCCTAAAGCAGAGCTCGTTTATATGTCGCTGGACCCTGACTCATATAGCGAGTTTCGAGTTTTTAAAATTTCGAAGCGAAAATACACTGTTCTAGTGCAGCGGTTTAAACCTGGCTCGACGACCAACTTCCCTCAAGTAAAAAACTTTTCAGACTACGATGCTGCCTTGAACTGGCTTAACAATTTTAAAACCTAATGGAGCAAGAACTCGAAAAACCGATCAGTAGCGAGATTTTGGGATTGTGATCTACTGGGGTTGTCTTTTAACCAACCTCAAGGAACACATAATGCAAAAAGACATTGAGCAAACACAAAAACTCGCACTGAATCGCCTGGCGATGGAAATTAAATCCAGCGTAAAGCTGAAACAATATTTACTGAATCATGATTGTTTGTCGATTACCAAGCTGACATCACTGATTAATGAGCGGATCGAGATGGCTGACGCAAAACTCGCAGGTACGTTAGCTTTGGCGCGTTCACCTCATTTGTACGGTATCGTACGTGATTTGAAGCTTGAGTTACAAAACATCGATGAGAACACGTTATCGCAATATAAGTACCAAATCGCCCAGGTAGAAGCATTAGTGCAAACAGGCTACTACAAACAGGCTCAAGCAATTCTGAGAGCGCAAGTGCCTGCTAATCACCGCGTACTCGTGGCTAAAGCTGCTAAGCTTAAACTAAAAAAACCCGACCCCTGGGTGTTAACTGATCGTCAATTTCTGGACGAACTAGTCGGTATCGCCTCGCTTACCCATATGAAACATGAGTATTGCACGTTGCATGCGCACCTCAAAGGCCGCCAGCTTGAAACGCAGTTTCTGCTCGAAAACCCGTCGGCAATTCAAAATTTCTACATTGACCGACACGGTCGGTTGTTGCACTCATTTGCTGAATTAGTTGCTAACAATTTTCTTAACGCAAATGATATTAATAATCTCACACAGCATGTAGTTGAGGGCTTACAGACCACTGCTAAGCATCGCAAAGCGGATTTTTATTTGCCCGAGACTCATGTTGTGATTGAAGTGTCTCAAAACCACGAGGCAGGGAAAGGTGTCAGGAAATCGCGTTATCTAGAGCGTAAAAATATCAAGGAGGCGGAATACAAAGATGCCGGTTATCGAGCAGTTTTTATCGACACAGAGCCTTTCTATAAAGCTACAGGCTTTGATATCTCAGGTTTTTGTGAATTGCTGCAAGCCGAATTAAAACGTTACGGCATCATTACGTCAACCGATTACTCAGTGGAGGTTTTAGGCTATTCGAATGACGAAAAAAAGAAAAACCTAATCGCTTTACCGTTAATTGACCTCGTTGACTTTTTGGAAGACGAGGGAATTGATGGCCTGGCGACGCTCAAAAATAAATTCCACTCGTATATGAATATTTTAAAGTTACGCACGGACTTTGACGCGGTTATGGAGCACTTTAAACAAAAAGGGATCAATAATCGTCGCGCAAACACACAGCTTGCTATTGAGCGCCGGCAAGCGAACTATGCAAGCATGCAGAGCGTTAAGGAGCTCATAAGAAAACAAAACATTAAGAGTCAGCGGGATTGGTTTAGCTTTGCGAAGAGTAACCGGCAGTTGCTTAAAAAGCTCAACGTCCCGTCGAATCTCCCGTCAGTTTATAAACGGTTAGGCACGTGGGAGGGCTGGGGCGCGCTCTGGTCTTGACGAGAGTAGGGAGGCGCAGGCCTCCCTTTTCGTTACTTGAAGTTAAACTCACTAATTGGGATGGCTTTGTCACTGGTTGAGAACAGGTGGACAAAATCAGAGCTTATAACATGGGCATCGCCAGTGTCATAACCAGTTTCAGTTGGATAGCCATAAATTTTTGGAATTACAGCGTAATCACCCATTCTATGTTTTAAGTAGTCAACCATACGTACAGTGCTAACATGCTCAACAACGATAAATTGAGCGTCCTGGTCAAAATTATCGACAACGTAAGGAGATACACTTATATTAAAGCTGGCAGAGCAGATTGGTTTTCCAGATGCTATAGGTCTGCTCGCGTATTGACTGTAACGACTTAAGTCTGTGTCATTCCGAAAGCGACCGCTCAGACTCGGCTCGTCGCCATTACATAACTTACCTGTGAAAAGTACAAAGAAATTACTATCTTTATTATATGAGTTCGGGACTCTAACCAAACCTTGATAGGACGTTTCATTAATTTTTGAAAAAGCCTCAGCAAACTCAACATCGACTGCCTCAAACACTGCTTGATCTGTTGAAACTTGAGATGGTTGAGCCTTTATCAAATACATCGGCTTCCAGTCATAAGCCCGCGCCTGATTGGCGCTTGTCGCGCCTTGACCCGCAACGCCAACCAAACCACCTCCGGCTAGACCTAACGCTAAATCACCAAGAACACCCGCGGTAGACATTTCTTGTTGCGCCTGCTCACCATCGTCAACATCTTCGACACCCGCAACCTTGTTAGTAATAAAAGCCATGTTATAGGCGAAGCTTTTGTCGTCTTTCCATTCATAGGGAACGGTATTAACTTGCATATCGACTTTGCCGGGCTCGGTACTGACACAGGCCGTGACTAATAAACAACCTGCAATTGAGGTCAACGCACTTAATTTATTTTTCATAAAAGTCCCTTTTTAATAACATTCTGTTAATTATCTATTATTATCAACGTTGGTTCTAGTACCCGTTTTAAAATTCCAGCACGAGATTGAATGGTTTTTGATGTATGGCTCTGACATTGATCCCCTTTGCGATCGACAAAGACACCAAGCAGATGGTCGCAGTGGAAGACGTACCGCGAGGACTTGCCTGCAATTGTGTTTGCCCATCGTGTAATTTGCCGCTTTCATCCCGACAGGGCGAAAAGAAACGCTGGCACTTTGCGCATGCTACACAGGCGTCTTTTAGCGATTCAGAGGCTTGTGAGATATCTTTTGGCGTGTCCGTGCGACTGATGTTGCGACAATTAATTCAAAATGGCATGACCATTGCCACGCCGGCAATGACTTTCCAATGGAACGACGATTACCCAAATCAACCTGTGGTTGACATAGCAGTAACCAATAACGCAGTTTGCACCATAGAAGAGGTTGGTATCGCTCAGCAATTTTCAAATACTACGGTCGACATCAAGGCGTCCGTGGCTGGAATACCCGTAATTATTTACTGCACCTATGAAAACCGTCGCGCACCGGAACAACTTTACAATCCAGACGAAACGCGTTGTGCCGTGCTTGAGTTTCAACTAGATACTCTGGAAGGGGATTTTGAACTTCATCACGGACGTTACCGCGAACGATTATTGCGTTACCTGAATCACGATATTGACGGTAAACGCTGGCTCTACCATCCGCGCTTGCCAAAATTGATTGACGCGAAGCGGAATGAGCTTAAAAAGCAGCATCTTGAAATGGTCGCGCAACAACAAAAGCAACAAGAACAAGCCCGCCAACAGCTAGTGGCAAAACATAAACGAGAGGAACAAGAAGCACAACGCCAACATCAAGCTTATCTTGAGCAACAACGAAAAACTGAGGAACAGCGTAAACAACAAAAGGAATTGGGCTTTCGGCGTGAATGCACTCAGTGTCAGCACGTATGGTATAGTAAAAACTCGTTGTTTGGCCTTAACTGCCCGAATTGCAAGACGTATCGGAACGTTAAGGTGGAGGAGTAGCCAATATGAATCAAATTAATCCAGCCAAACTTCCCAATAGCAAGTGGACCGCCGTCAAACCGATAAATCGGGAGAAGCATTTTTTGGTATCTGAAGTCGAGTATGATGAGGATGGTTCGGTGATGTCGTGCGTGATCGAATCAGTGCTCTCGAGAAAGGAATATCCAATTGACTGGCTGGACCTTAAAAACGAGGAAACATGGGTTCAAGGCTGGAGATAAGCGGTCATCATACCAAGTATCCTAAACTGGAGAGTGATTATGCAGCGTTTACAAATTACATTAACCGAAGAGGCGACCCGTCGTTATCTTGAGCTGATAAGCCCACGTTCTGAAGCGGAAGTTAATGAAGACATGGAACCATCATCACCGTGCTTTCGAATTGACATGGACATGCTTGGCGATCAGGTTTATTTAGAAATTGGCAATGAATGGGTTGATGTCGGTGAGGCTGAATCTCAGTTTGTCGACGCCAAGTAACTGCGCTAACGGACCGAATATAGCGACTGTTAGACGAAACTTATCAAGACCACATTTAAACGAGAGGCCTTTGAGAGAGCAGCCGCGTGGAAATAGGTGTATCAATTTATGTTCGAAGAAAACAATATTAATTGACCCTTTTTTTACATAAATTCAAAAACAAACCAGACTAGTTAGATTACATTACCTTGCTATAAGGACATACAATGACCGTTCATATTGCTATTGTGAGTGAGCAACCTGTACCCAACGTGTTGCCTTTACTAGAGACCGATATTGATGCAAAGGAAGTCATTTTTCTATATACCGGTCGGTTTACCGATAACATCAGTTATTTAGAAAGCACGCTTAAACCTAAAGGCCTGAAGGTTCAGGCAGAGCTAATCCCAGACTCGGTTGCTTTTGACTACACCGAGATGGAAACCATCGTTGGCGAACATATCGAAAAACTTAAGGCTAAAGGTAAACAGTCGATGATAAACATTACCGGCGGCACCAAACTGATGTCTCTTGGGGTCTTTTTAGCGGCGTTTAATCGAGATGTAGAAGCTTATTATGTCGAAGATAACAGCTTACAGTGGGTTAATACTGCCGGGCAGCGTGATTTAACGCCGCTGACCACTAACTTAAAGCTAAACCAATTTCTGGCGATTCACGGAACCCAGGTTGAATCCACAGGAGACGAGCAAGTACCACCTGAAGAGCAAGCTGTCATTGACTACATGACAGATAACTTGGGTTGGCTGACCAAGGTGATTCCCTATATCAATAAATGTCTTAATGCGCCTGAAGGGCAGGTAGGACATATTGATGAATTTAAAGCCCCAACGGAATTACTCGATTTCTGTGACGAAATGGAAACACGGGGGTTCTTAGAACAAACAGATAGTGGATTTAAACCAACCTCAGAAGAAAATGGTCAGTTTCTAGTCAGTGGCTGGTTAGAAAAACACATTTATTTATCTTTACGGCACGTGCTCAAGAACAACGGGCTTAAGGGTGAACATTTCCATAGCGTGCAGATAACACGTTCAAATAAGAAAAGTGGAAAAGAGGTACGAAACGAGCTGGATGTAGTAGCTCTGGTCAATAATCATTTATTTGTGTTTGAGTGTAAAAACCGAGTAACGAAAAAGAACCAAGAAAGTTATAAAACGGTGGACGACAACATTTATAAATTGAATAGCTTAAAGAACGATGTTGCAGGGGCTCGCACTAAGGCTATTTACGTTAGTACCTATGACGTTAAACCGGCGCAACGAGAGCGTGTGTATGCAACTCCCAATGTTGAGCTTTGGGAGTTGCAATCACTCAAACAGCTAGACGAAAAGTTACTCAAGCTTATCCGTTAAGCAAAGCAAAAAAACTAACGCTGCTTAATGGTTAGCGGCGTTGGTTTGTTTCGTGTTGACACATTAGCCGCATCTAGTTAGTTGAGCGCCCCTTAAACTTTTTAAACCAACAAACTTGTGACTGACCGTTGTCATTCCTCAGTTAAGTATTATGCCTCCCGAAATCGTTAAGGGAGCAAAACGTTGGTTTATATCGTGACACGTCACCCGGGTGCATTAGCTTGGTTGGAACAACAAGGCATTACAGGCGATATCTACGTTTCCCATGTGGAGAGCCTTGCACCTTGTGCCGGTGACAAAATTATTGGGACTTTACCGCTCGAATTCGCGGCAAAAGTATGCGAAGCTGGTGCTCGCTATTTTCATATTAGTCTGGACGTTCCAGCGTGTTGGCGTGGGGTAGAATTAAGCGTAGAGCAAATGCAGAAATGCAATGCGCGCTTAGTCGAGTTCATTGCTTTCCGTAAAACCAAAATCACAGGTTAATTTCGCTCTTTAACAGTTGGTTAAATTTTAGTCAACTTTCAAGATGGAAATCACCTGGCGATCAGGGCTTTTAACTCACTGAAAGGTAAGGTAAAATTTTCGCGTTAGAGTCTGAACAAAGCCCCGAATGATGAGGGGATTAAGACGTAGGCATCAGCTACGATGTCATCCCACTCTTCCGTCTGAACAAAGCCCCGAATGATGAGGGGATTAAGACGTGAGATTGAAATCGTCAATGTTGATGAATCAAACGTCTGAACAAAGCCCCGAATGATGAGGGGATTAAGACCGACCCTAAGAAAGTGTATGATACTGAGCAACGAAGTCTGAACAAAGCCCCGAATGATGAGGGGATTAAGACAGTGACACGCGCTTATACGCTCGTGTTAAGCAGTCTGAACAAAGCCCCGAATGATGAGGGGATTAAGACCGGTTCTCAAGATAGCGTGCGGGTTCGGGTGGTTGCGTCTGAACAAAGCCCCGAATGATGAGGGGATTAAGACTGATCCCAAGCATCCATACCAGTCAGTTTGATTTGTCTGAACAAAGCCCCGAATGATGAGGGGATTAAGACTACCTTCTTTTTGAATGTTTTTAATTGGTTTAAAGTCTGAACAAAGCCCCGAATGATGTTATCAATCTGTAGCGTGCGCCCTGGCGCACGTGGTTTTAAGTTTTGAATACAGTTCAGTGGTTTGCGGTCTAGTGCTACTTGCGTCAGGACGCAAGCTACTTCAGGGCGGAGGATAAGCAAGGCGGGGTTAACAAGTTTGTTAAATCCACCGGGGGTGGTTTTTATTCCATAGTTATATGCCATAGCCAGAATTCAAGTTAATTCGGGAGAGTGTTATGGCATTACATGATCCAAAACGGCGCGGTTTTTTATTGGCGTATGACATCAGTGACGACCGCAGTCGTGCCTGTATTCAACGCCGGGTAAAAAAGTTTAGCGGCACCTACCAAAAATCGGTTTACGAGGTGGAGTTAAGCCCGGCCGAAGTCAATCAACTGCTTGATTTTATTGGTCGTTACTTTGATGAAGTCAGCGATAGCTTGCTATTACTACCGCTTAACCCGTCTGGCTATGCCTACCATACCGGGAACGCCCAGGTATTCCCCACGCAAACCATCATGGTGATCTCCTAGCATGCCATATTTAATCGTGGATAAGCGTAATATCTCGCTGGAATACGAAGCCGATTGCATCATCATTCGTAACGAGGAATCGCGTCAATGCGTGCCGATATCGCGAATAAGTCAGCTTATTTGTATGCACAATACGGTGCTGACGACGCAGTTGATGGGGCAGTTACAAGAGCGAGGTATCGATCTAATCGTCATAAATAACCGTTTTCAAAGTCGCTCGTATGCGCTCATTGCCGATCAGCAAAAAACGGTAGCGCGTCGTTGTCAGCAATACGAATGGCAAAAAGACGAGCAAATTTGCCTAACGTTAGCTAAAGCCGTGTGCCATAACAAAATGCTGCGCCTTTATCGTCTAGCCAACACTCAACAACCCGACATGGCCAGCACGATAAAAAGTGCCGCCCATACCATAAAAATAGCACCGAACCTTGCGGCATTAAGAGGTGTTGAAGGCAGTCTGCAACGCAAAGCCTTTGAGCTATTACGTTTGCAACTGGCACCAAAATACGAATTTAAAAGTCGCGTTCGGCGGCCGCCAACCGATCCGGTTAATGCGCTATTGTCATTAACCTACATGATGTTGCACTACGAAGCCGTGCGGGCCTGCCAACGTTTTGGGCTTGATCCTTATTTAGGCTTTTATCACCGACTCACCCATGCTCGTTACTCGCTGGCCTGCGATCTGATGGAACCATTGCGCCCACATGCTGAGGCCTTTGTCGTTAAACTATTATTGCACGGCATACTGAATAAGAGTGCGTTTAGCCATGGCCGTCATGGTTGCTTGTTAGGTAAAGAGGGCCGGCAAACTTATTATGAACACTATGCCGAATTTTTAACCGTGCAACGTCGAGCTTTGTTGGCTAACACACGCTGGCTGGCGCGACGAATCGATCAAAGTCTACAATGAATAAGCGCAAGCAATGGTATTTAATTAGCTACGATATTGCTGATAGTCGCCGCTTACAGTGTTTTCATCGTTATATAAAAAAACACGCTTACGCACTGCAATACTCGGTATTTATTGGTTACTTTAACCAGCCAGAATGGGTTGAATTGTTGCGGCAACTCAACAAAAGGATTCGTCAGCAAACGGACAGTTTGCACTGTTACCGACTTACCGAGAGGGATATGATTCTCTGCGCTGGTAACCCCGCCTTTTTACCCGAGGTGTTTACTGAACAACGGTTACCGATTGCACAAAACCAAACTATTGACGAACTTCAAGTAGATGTTTAACAAACTTGTTAATGCTTGAGCCGCTTAATAATATCCGATAGAGTCAATTCATCAAGGAACGCACCGTGTGAGGGAACATGACCTATTGTTATTTGTTCGAAGCCAAGTCTATCCAAACTTACCTGTTTAGCTCTGGCCGTTTGGTCGATATTATTGCCGCCAGTGAGCGCTTGGATAAATTAATCGACTCCAGCGAAACCAGCTTGTTAGGCCAAGTTCTTAATACGCTCGGGCTAACCCACGACATCGATGACGCCGATCAGGGACAGTGCGACATTCATTTTTTACGCTGTAAGGGCGGTGCTTTCTACGCCTATAGCCATAAACAAGAAACCATTAATCAACTGCGGTCGCTGTGGACATTAACCTTACAGCAAGCATTCCCATCGTTATTATTCGCTGATGCGTTAGCTAATGGTGATACGCTCAGACAAGCGTTGGATAAAGGGTTTAAAGCACTAAATAGCAGCAAGAATAACCCGACACCTAGAGCCCACGTTGCCACGGCACCGCTCGAACGTCACCCGCGTACCGGTCAGGCGGCGATGACTCCATCAGCATTAGCGCAACGAGCCAGCAAAAACGAACGTATTGGCTCGCGCACGGCAACAGATATCGACACAGATTTGCACCGCCAGGCGGATTATGCGCTGGCCATTCGTCAATCCTCGGATTTACAACAACGTTTTACCCCCGACGATGCCGGCGATGTGCAGTACTTATATGACCTTGAACATGATTTTGAAGGCAACGATATCGCTCTAATCCACGTTGACGGTAATGGTCTGGGGCAGTTATTACAAAGCCTGCGACAACTCCTTAACGATAGCAGCGAAGAGGAGTATCGAAAAGTCTTTCGCGCGTTTTCTGAAGCCATCAACAGTGCCACAATTGTTGCCGCCAAACACGCAACACAAGCACTTATTAACGCATCAGCGGCGGATATTATTCCTATTCGTCCGATCGTTCTGGGCGGTGATGATTTAACGTTGTTATGTGATGCAGCCCACGCCATGCGTTATACCGAGAACTTTATTTTGATGTTCGAAGCAGAAACCGAACAACGGTTAAAAGCGGTGTTTGCGCAATTGCAACAATCCGATAAACAAAAACTCCAACAATTACCACAGCGATTAACGGCCAGCGGAGGCATTGCGTACCACAAAGCATCACACCCATACGTACAAACATCCGCCCTGGTTGAAAGCTTAACAGCGGCAGCAAAAAATGTAGATCGAACTCAATCTCATATCAGCTTTTGCCGGGTATCGAACACGCTAGCGGATGATTATCAAAACTATATTGATCGAGCACAGCGCTTTACCTTGGCTGATGGTCAACGTATGACGGTTGCACAGCCTGCCTATCGGGTACAACCTGACCAATCGCAAAGCATCACGGCATTAAGGGCACTCACTAGAGCATCCAGTAAAACCAACGCCCCTGTCAGTATGAACCGTTGGCGAAAAATGCTGGCAGAGCTAGCTAAGGGCAATCGTTACGAAGCACAACGCATCTACGAGCGAGGATTTGAGCTGAGCAAAACATCAGCAACAGAATTTGAGCCGTTGATACAGCAAGTTATTAATGTAAACAGCTCATCAACCTTTAAACATTGGTTTAGTGATGACGGCGCAGGCAATTATTACAGCCCGATCGCCGACTTATTAACGTTGGCGCATTTTGAACCACAGCAAGGGAGTGCCAATGATGTGGACGCTTAAGATTGATATGTTAGGCGATTGGCATATCGGTGCCGGTCGCGAGGGCGGTGCCTATGCGGATGCCTTGGTGATTAAAGACAGTAACGGATTACCGTATCTGCCGGGGCGATCGTTGCGCGGTGTCTTAAAACAAGCCTTCAGAGAAGCAGCGGAGAGTGGCTGGCTTGGTGATAGCCCTTCTGATTGTCTGGACTTGTTGTTTGGTTGCGAGGGTACTGATGGCTCAACAGCCCAAGGGCTATTACGCATTAACAATGCAGAGTTAACAGACGGCGAAAAACAAGCGATTGTGCAGCAACCGTCGCTACGACAGTTTTTATTTTCGACTCGTGCTTCTACGGCGATTGACAGTGACACCGGTACGGCAAAAAACAGTTCGTTACGCACCCTGGAGGTTGCAGTACCCATGCAGCTATCGGCCGCCGTTGATTTGAATACACAACATGCAAAATTTAAGGAACTGTCGTTTAATCGAACCGAATTAACGCAGTTGCTAGATGCCTGCACGGGCTTAATCAGTGAGTTAGGCGGTCATCGACAGCGAGGCTTAGGACGCTGCAAAATGAGTGTAGAAGGAGCCGTAGCATGAAATTTTTAGTAACGTTGAAAAATCACGACCCGTTGGTGCTTAATGAGTCTAGCGCCACCAGTGGCCACCGTGGCTGTTTAGATTATATTCCCGGTAGTGCTATGCTCGGTGCTATTGCTTCCTCGCACTATGCTGAAGCCGAACAACAAGGCATCGCATGGGATATTTTTCATAGTGGTTGTGTTAGCTTCGGTAACGCGTACTTAGTAAAAAATAATCAACGCTGTTTACCCGCACCGCTCAGCTTTCACTTCCCCAAAGATGAGCGGAGTCATGACAGCCAGAATTGGGTTAACTTTACCCAAACAGAGAGCATTCGTTCTGGAGTACAATATCAGCAGTTACGCAGTGCCTATATAGACAGTCAGGGTACGATTCATCGACCGCGCAAAAACATTACCGTCAAAACAGCAGTCGACTCTGCCACCGGCACAGCCGCTGAAAGTCAATTATTCCAATATGAATTTCTCGAGCCCAGACAGACATTTGCTGCCGTTATCAGCATTGATGAAACAGCAACCGAGGCGACTTCAGCGTTTGTAAAGCAGTCAGTAACTGCATTAAAAGGGCAACAGATACGGCTTGGTAAGTCACGTAATAGTGAATTTGGTCGTGTCGACATTACTGATGTACAACCCTATAAAAATGATAACAACCCGATAAAAGATACATTGGTTTTATGGTGTTTAAGTGATGCCGAAGTAGTGGATGCTAACGGCGTTACGACATTAGCACCAAGTGCGAATGATCTGGGTTTGGCTATCAATGCACAGCTGGATAAAACACGAAGTTTTGTGCGCGAGCTGACCTTAAGTCGGTTTAATCAAGTCCGACAAGGCTTTGATTCTGAGCAGCGCCTGATCAGCAAAGGCTCAGTGCTGGTTTATCAACTCAGTTCACCGCTTACAGAAGCTGAATGCCTTCAATTGAGCGATGGTATTGGCCGTAATCGTGCCGCTGGCTTTGGCCGCGTTATGATTAATCCGGCCTGGGCGCAAAAAGCGGATCTAACCAGTCCTTTCTTCACTCCTATAACCGTAAATCAGGCTGCTGAAAAGCCATTACAAACGCCAGCTACGCCATTAATAAAATGGTTAAGCGCACAGGCAACAGTCAAGCAACAAGTTCAATCCGCTCATGATGCGGCGCAAACAGCAGAATATAAAATTGCTGAGTGCTATCAGCAGGCACGAAATTACAACCGCATCAGTCCGGCGCATCAGGCGGGACCGTCAGCCACACAGTGGCGGCGTATTCAGGAGTTATTCAGGCAAGGTGCAAGCAATTGGTTAGCACAATGTTTTGAAGGTGATCATGCTATCTGCAAAGCACAAAACGATCCGATTGGCTGGGGCATAAAGTGGCAGGCTGACGCAACGGGCTTTATTAGCATGAGCGAAGCCGTAAAAAGTGTTGTCGCGCCATTGTCGAGCGAGGCATTGGGACTATTGTTAGAACGCATAACACGGCATGATTTATCGACCGTTAAAGGGTTAGCCCACTATCGCACCGACAGGGAGTCCGTGTAATGAGCCAAGTAACAGTAGCGCGTTTAGTCATTGAATGTAGTAGCCCGATGGCGGTGAGCACCGGTGGTCGTGATACCGGCTTTGATACGCAATTAGTGAGAGACGTTAACGGTTTGCCATTAATACCGGCGACCTCGGTGGCGGGTGTTTGGCGACATCTGGCAGAGCGTCATTTTGATAATAATACCGTTGAGCATTGGTTCGGCAGTCAATCACAGCGCTCAGCATTAACGGTAAGCGATGCGGTTTGTCATGACAGTAACAATCAACCGATGCTCGGGCTGGCGGAGCCGCAACACATTCAGACGGATAGCGTACTGCGTTTGTTAGCGCAATCCCAACCCTTGTACCGGGAACGAGTGCGTATTAACGATCGCGGCAGTGCCGCTGAGAACGCAAAATTTGACCAAGTGATGTTGCCGGCAGGTACTCGCTTTAGTTTGTATGTTAAAGCGCCGATTGCAGCTGAAGAACAAGATGAATGGCAACGCCTGTTGAGTTTATGGCAAGACCGCAAAATGGCTTTTGGTAGTGCGACACGCAATGGCCTCGGGAGGATAAAGGTGGTTGCTTGTGAAGTCAGTGACTTTGACCTCACTCAAGGCCCGGCCCAAGCCTTGGCAGTTCGTGACTGTCTTAACGGACCAGCGCCAACTCAATGTGAATTACCTGAACTTGAACAATCCAGTGTTAAAACGCTGGTTGATCTCGAATTAAAAGCCGATGATGTTTGGCGTTGTGGTCGTGGCACCGCATTATTAACGGATCAACCCTATGAACATAGCATTGCCGCGGTAACATATAGCGAACCTCGGCTGCAGTGGCAGCAAAACCAAGCAATAATAAAAGAAAAGCAGCCGGTGTTGTGTGGTAGTAGCGTAAAAGGCATTTTAGCGCACCGTATGTTGTATCACCTTAACCGTTTAAATGGGGTGTTTGCCGATCAACTCAGCCCCGACGAACTCTTGATAAAAGCCCAGCGTCACGGCGAACTGGCTAATTTACTCGGCTTTAGTGACAACGATACGGCGCAAGCAGGTCATTTATACGTCGAAGACACCATCATTAACGGTGAACAGTTGCAGGTGCGTCATCATAATCATGTAGATCGCTTTACCGGCGGTGTTCGAAACAGTGCTTTATTCGCAGAAGAATTGCTTTATCAGCCTAGCTTTAGGCTAACCGTAAACATTGATAAAAATTACCCACTTTCTGAGACGTTACAACAAGCCGTAAACGAGACGGTTTACGATTTAAAACAAGGACTACTCGCTATTGCCGGTGGCACCAGTCGAGGCGGTGGGCTAACTACGGTTATTGCGGAGCATTCAGGGCAGGGAGCGCAGGCATGATAATGGATCAATACGCACAACTTCAGCAACAGTCACAACAGCACACGCAAACCATAGGCTGCATTCTGCCCCGGTTGCGTCCGGCTAAGCTGAGTATCAAAAAAACGGAGTATCGTCTGAGTGAGCTTCACGAAGCGTTAACGCAGCAGCAAGAGTCAATTGATTTTGGTTGGCTTCAAACGCCTTCCAAAACACTAGCCTTTGCCGCAAAACTACCTGACTTAGACAAAACGACAGCGATATTAGAGGCTGAATTGGCCGAAGAAGCTCGCTCACATCATATTCGTCATCTGCACGGTGACCGTTTTTTGTGGGTGACCTACGAAGAGTCACAGGTAGCGGCTGACGCGCAAGCGGTGACGATGGTTTGTCGCGATAGTAGTTTTATGGTTAGAGCCAACCTTGTGAGCGATAACCGCAAACTTGCCTGTTACCGGCATTGGTGGCAACTTACCGAAGATCACCAATGGCAGCCGGTGGCGCAGGTTTTTAAAGGATTTACTGAAGTACCCGAATCCAGGGAGGAAGCATAATGAGTGAAGTTCATGCACCGTATCATTTTGTGCCACTGTCTAAGTGGGTCCACATGCCGGATTGGGCCGATCAGGTTAGCCATGACGTGCCGTTTTCCGATGGATTGTCGGGCAGTATTGAGCTAAAGCTACAAACACACTCGCCGCTGTGTGTGGGTGGAGACCAAACTCGGGTAGAAGGGCAGCCGACCAAGGTTCATTTTCAAAAGGAGCCCGCGGGTGAGCCGGTTATCCCGGGTTCCAGTATCAAAGGTTTATTGCGCAGTGTGTTAGAAGTTGCTGGTTTTGGTAAGTTTAAAGCGCTGGATGACCAACGATTGAGCCACCGAAACATTGCTAATTCGGGAACCGATTATGCTAATGAAATCAGTAACTCGCGTATCCAGGCTGGCTGGGTGAAGTTCGATAACCAAGCTAAAAGCTGGATTTTTACCCCATGTCGGTTTGTAAAAATAAAACATAAAGCCATCAACGACCATTTTAAAACCCGGATAAAAAATGAATCGTCAGCCGTCGACAAATACAAGCAGCTTGATCTGACTAAGCAGTGCACAGCGACGATGTCAGAGCCTACTGGAAAACAGAATAATCGTTGGGCAGAGTCTTTAGGTAAAGGGGACAAAAACGGTCATATTGTATTTACTAATACGCGTATAAAAGGCAAAGGTAAGCCAGAAGATTACGAGTTTAGTTACTTCTTCTACGATAACGACGCCGAAGCGCCAGTGCGCGATATCAGCTCGCTAGTTGAGCAGTTGTTTACGAACCACGATGAAAAGCAAGTAGACCACCTCAAAAATAATCCACACCCGGATTTGGGCATTCCGGTATTCGCTTTATTCGATAAGCAATCCAATACCCTTAAACATCTCGGCTTTGCAAAAATGCCGCGTATTGCTTATAAAAATTCGTTCGTTGACCTAATTAAGAACAATGCTCACACCCACGAAACGGTTTTTGATCTAGCGGAATTGATATTCGGTACGTTGCGTGACCAGGAGTTATCGTTAAAAGGTCGGGTAGGCTTTACGGACTTAAAACCCAGTTTGCCGGCAAAAAGCAAACTTTACTGGTCTAACCCGTTGATTTTAAATGGCCCCAAACCGTCGTTTTACCCAGCGTACCTAGAACAACGAGGCGGTAAATTACAAACCTATAACGACGATGGTGCCCAGCTTGCCGGGTGGAAGCGCTATATTGCCAAACAGCCCGAACAAGCCGTGTTAGCATCACCGGCGGATAATAGCTTAAAGGTTAATATGGCCAGTCAGTTAGAGTTAGTACCACAACAAACCCAATTTGAAGGCCGTTTGGTGTTTCACAACCTGCGCCCGGTAGAACTTGGGGCATTGCTTTGGTGCATACAACTGGGCGTCGAGGCGAACACTCAGCATGTCCATGGGTTGGGCAACGGTAAGCCTTTTGGGGCGGGACTGGTGAGCTTTACACCGGTATTAAATCTGCGCGATGGTGAGCACTCAATTAATGAGCTGACCAACGCCTTTGTTGACTATATGAACCAAGCGTATCCGGACAACCCCGAAAACGCTTGGATTGATAGCCCTCAAATAAAATACCTGATGTTGCTAACCGATTATCAAGCCAATGCGGATGTTGATACCGCTTATATGTCGCTCGACGGCAAGGAGTTTCAGCAGGCACAATCAAAAGATCAAAGCTTACCGCCATTGCATGGTCAGGCGCGCAAAGAGCCCTTGTTAAAAACCGAGCCGTCAGTGGCTTTTGGTCGAGGCCGTTTAGCCAAACTGGTGGATGCCGCAAAGGACGATCGCTGGGTGCAGTCGCAGCAGCAAGTAGCCCAGCAACTGCAAGAGCAAGCAGCGCTGGCCCGTTTGCCAGAGTGCCAGCAAATTCTGCAAAAGCTTACTGAAGAACTCGAACCCATGGCTCCGGAAAACCGTGCCGAGCCAATGCGCAACGCCGTGCAACAATTTATTGAACACAGTACCGAGTATCAGAAGGAATCGGCTGAAGCGTTACGTAAGCTTTTGCGCGCTTATGAGTTTCATAAAAAGCCGAAAAAGCGGAAAGACGAGCATAAAGACCTGCTTGAGCAATTAGCGCAAGCTTATCAATTACAGCCGTTATGATGCCATCGGATGCGCTACTAACGGCGGCGGATCAACTTGAGTTACTCAAACTGCAAGTTACGGTTAAGTTTACACGCTCAACAAGGTTGCCGCCGTTCAAAGGCTCGCTTTTGCATGGTTGGTTAGGCCAAGCCATACAACAGTATAGCGGCGACTTATATTACCTACTCTTTGAGCAGCATGATGGCTCACACCCAAAACCTTACAGTATAACGGTGGGTGCGGAACAAAAGACGCAATGGCAGACAGGCGAGTTGTACGAGTTTGGTCTTACGTTATTTGGTGAAGCCGTGCAAGTGGCTGATTCAGTTATTGATGCGTTGAATCAGTATCCTTCTAAGGCAGTAAACGGCGAAGCAGACTTTGCCTTGTGCTCGGTAAGTTCGCTATTGCCTAATGGCCGAATGCTGCATGGCACTCACCCATATTCACTGGCGGAGGGATTAAGGGATAGTTTAGCGATGCCGGCAGAGGCTATCACGCTTAGTTTTTTAACCCCAGCGCGATATAAACTCAGGGGAAACATATGCCGCACCATCCCTGATATTCAATTTATTGCCCAACAAGGCGCTCGCCGTTTGGTTGACCTGGCAACCTATTGGGCGATGGACGAACCTAAGTTATTGGCGCTAATAACAAAACAGATACCACGGGGTTTTGTTAATCGCGTGGTCGATAACAGTTACTACGAAGATTGGCTCAGGTTTTCGCATAAATCCCGTCGCTTATTGCCCTTTGGGGGAATTAAAGGGCAAATAGCTTATGAGGGCGATCTGGCACCGTTGTTACCTTATTTATTAGTGGGGGAACAACTTCAGACGGGCGGCAAAACCACCTTTGGCCTGGGTCAAATTAGGGTGATTGGCGGGTAATATTTCTAAGTTGTTACCTCTGTCTACTGAATGCAGAAAATGAAGTGCTTTGGTAACCACAAAATGATATGATGTGTGTTATAGGCTCTTTAAAATTCTGGTTAAATTTCAGTCAACTTTTGGGGTGAAAATGACCCTGGCAATTGAGGCTTTTAACTCACTGAAAGGTAAGATAAAATTTTTGCGCTAGAGTCTGAACAAAGCCCCGAAAGATGAGGGGATTAAGACATTACCAACAGCCATTGATGCAACGTGAGCTGCGTCTGAACAAAGCCCCGAAAGATGAGGGGATTAAGACTACACATTCAGACTCAGCCACGTATTGAGTTAAGGTCTGAACAAAGCCCCGAAAGATGAGGGGATTAAGACATTTAGAATCAGTCTCGTAGTGAGAGTTAGCTTTGTCTGAACAAAGCCCCGAAAGATGAGGGGATTAAGACTAACTCAGCGTGAGGGTGTCCTTTGGACTGAGGTGGTCTGAACAAAGCCCCGAAAGATGAGGGGATTAAGACTTTTATTTATCACGTACGGGCTCCTTAGTGAATTGTCTGAACAAAGCCCCGAAAGATGAGGGGATTAAGACCGATGCTCGTTACCTTGCGCATCAATAACAACTGTCTGAACAAAGCCCCGAAAGATGAGGGGATTAAGACTAGTATTTCTCCGTTGAGTAATTGATAGCATTAGTCTGAACAAAGCCCCGAAAGATGAGGGGATTAAGACTTACGTTAGACATAGTGTTTTTCCTTTTTGTATTTGTCTGAACAAAGCCCCGAAAGATGAGGGGATTAAGACACATCACAGTGTTGTACCCTTCCTCAGCTTTCTGTCTGAACAAAGCCCCGAAAGATGAGGGGATTAAGACTGTATTTTTAAGCGCACCCTTAGGCGTGAAATCGTCTGAATAAAGCCCCGAAAGATGAGGGGATTAAAACATATGGGAAGTTATGTATGCCTTGATTGTATTGTCTGAACAAAGCCCCGAAAGATGAGGGGATTAAGACAGCAAACAATACCTTAGCTGAGTTCTCAATAGCCGTCTGAACAAAGCCCCGAAAGATGAGGGGATTAAGACGCAACCGCTCATTTTCCTCATGCAGTGCTATGATGTCTGAACAAAGCCCCGAATGATGAGGGGATTAAGACTCGTAATTTATTTTGTAAGGTCTGAGAGCTAGGTCTGAACAAATCCCTAGCCTTGGCGCAGGGAGAACTTGCGTCACGACACAAGTTTGTGGGTGACGGCAATTGGTGCGAGTCTTGTTATTCTGACGTAATAGTTAGTAATGAGGTTTGGTATGTCAGCAACTAACGTTAATACAAAGTCAGATAATGATTCCGGCTACCTGATGGGGCTGGGGTTAATTGAATTTATTGGTAATACGGTGGCGCAAGCTTTTGCGTATCAAACGCGGTTGGATGAGCTTGACCTGGAGCGCAAGCGCATAGCGGAGGAAGCCGCATTGCGTCATAAGATGGTGGAGTCATCGCTTGCCGCTGAGCTGGCTGAAATTGATCATGCGCTTACCATCGTGCGGGAAAAACTGGCGCTTGCTGCGTCTAATTTTGACCAGTCGCACCTTGAGCGCGAGCAAATAATCGGTTTAATGCAACAGCTTACCGATATGTTGAATGATGCGCAGCTATCCAGCGCCGAAAAACAGCTAGCTGTGCAGCAGCTGGAAATTTACAGTACAGTAATCATCGAGCTGACAAAACAAAATAGCTTAAGCTTACAAAAGCTATTAACCCTGCCGCGGTTACAGCGCCCCAAGACGGATTCCCGTTCATTTTTACAGAGTGACTTCATCGACCATGCGTGAATTAAGCGCAGCCATTGTTATTGGCGCAGGCTTACTGGGACTGTATGCCCTGTGCAGCTACAGTGACGACAAAAAAGTGGAATGGCAGCGTAAAAGTCAGGCCGCTAAAGACGATATCACTCGTCATAATCAAACCATCAATGCCGCTATAGGTAAAGCCCGCAACATCGGCCATGCTTGGCAGTTAAAATCCGAACATACCACTTCGGTAAAGCTAGCAGATCAAACCTATGATTTATTACAACAAGCACGAGATAACCTTGCGGCTATCGGCAGAGCCTTAGTTGCATTACGCGAAGAACGCGACCGTCTGCAACAGCTAAACTGTATTGACCAACTGAATCGGGTGAGGCAAGCCCGTAAAGCGCTGTTTGCCGATAAAGACGAACTGGTCGAACAGCGTAACCAGCTTAAGGTAAAACTGGACGAGCTAAATTTAAACTCCCGCCGTTTAAAGCAGGCAATGGCGCCTTACGCTGATTTCCTTCAATAAATTATACAAAGTGTATTTGTTTGGCTTTAAGCCACGAACCGTACTGACCACCTTGTGACGACTTCTCGCCGCGCACCAGCGGCTCCCCCTCTTTGTCACGAACAATAGCTGGCATGACAATATCCACTAATGACTTGGGTAACGCCTTTTGCAGGTGGGTATATAAGTTTGCTTTGCGAGTATCAAACGAGCTTGCCGATAATCCGCCTTCGCGTTCAAGCGATTTGCGAGTGCGCTCGTTGATCATCTCGTTATCTTGCAGTTGATCCAAAAATTGCTTCTCGTCTTGTGGGTGATAAGTGATACCCGCAAGGTTGGCCAGCTCTATATAAAAATACTTAGACACCAACGCTTTACTTAATTCTGAGGTGGGCCGTTCAATAGCATCGTCATAATCACTCTCGCGGGGGCGATAACACATTGCAAAGAAAGCAAATTCGAGTTTACGCCGGCTAAAATCAATCACGGTATCGTTAACCCGAATACGCGGCGCATAGCGATCGTAGCAAAGTTCTAGTTGAATGCTTTGTGGCTCCTGTGCCAGTTTAATGGCACGAATAACCTCGTTGTAACTAAGCGTTGAAAAGTCTTGTAATAATGCGTCATTAAGCAAAGCGCGCTGACTGATAAATGGAATTTCGGCCAACATGACCTGTGCGGCACTTGCATCAAGTAACGAGCCATCACGACCGATAATCTTTTTCTGCTCGGGAGTAGGGTAATAAAAATCACTCACCGACTCGTAATCTGCCGACACCAAGACATGGCTCAGCCGATCCTGAGGGCGTGCAAATAACGACATGGCATAACCTAAGAAAAAGGTCATGGTTTTACGGCCACCGGCAATCGAGGCGTGGATCATACGATTAGAATCGCTAGTGAGTTTAGCCACGGTAGCGGTAATAAAATCAGCCAAAGCTTCTTGATCTTCTAAGGTGCGGGCATCGTCAACTGGCGTGCCGTCAGCAGCAGGAACCACCAAAATATCGTCGCTACTAAAGGCAGGCACTGGTAAGTTGTAATCATGACAAAGCTTCTGCAGTTGCTGGTCGACCAATAAGCCTAATCGCGCTTGTTCTTTGCCTTTTTTGGTGGTGATAACCTTAATTTGGGTTGGCCACTCTAAACCTCCTTCGTGTATCGCAAATAAGGTTTCGGTGACCACTTGAGGTGAAAGGCCGGTTATGGCAAGTAAAGTAATGTCCTTATACGACACAGAACAGCTCCTTGTAGCTTTTATAAATCCATGCTGGCTTGAGCCAACGGCATTGGTGCATCATTATCGGCACCCTGCATAAGCGCTGTAAATACTTTTTCTAACGTTTTAATACCGATACCCGGTGTTTTAGCCAACTGATTAACCTGATAAATCCGACCACTTGCAATCGTAGCATCAAGTGTATTCAAACGTGACTGAGTGACACCGGTTAACGCTGCCAGCTCAACAATAGAATGGCGGTTAAATAGGGTGCAAAGATGATCAAAGAGGTCATCTTGCGCTTTCGAGTCATAATGATAAATTTCGATATCAACAACTTGGCTGATTGGCATCAGCATGTCGCACATTAACTGTTCCACTTTAAGAACATCGAGACCCCCTTTATCAGCACCAAGTAATGGGAATGCAATGCTGGTAATACCTTTTGCTTGATAGGTATCAACAAACTTTTGTAGCCCCTGCTTTAAATAGTTGTAATTAGAAGGGTGCTTCCAATTACGCTTGGTCGGAAAGTTGAGCACCCAGCACGATGACTGGCGGTATAACCATAACAGGCCAATATCCAGCAACTTACGCTCACACAATTCAACATAGCGAGCATACATTTCGGGGAACCGCAGTTTATACTCCAACGCGATGCCAGCCCCCATCACGCCCTGGCAATTAACCGGGTTAACCAGAGTTTGGCATTGACTGGTAAAAATGTTGCCTTTTAGTACTTTAATAGTCATTTAACCTACCTTAGCAAAATCGCGGAAAAAAGCATGCGGATTGATCATCGCGGGTAACGCAGTTAATTGCTGGCACTGCGCAAGCATGGCATTGGTGGCTACCTCTAAACCGACAAAAGCGTAGGTTGGAATGTGCTTTTTAACCAATAGTTCAGCCGCCACTTTGCGGCTTCCGTCCGGTATATTGTTCCAATAATAGCTAGACATAGCATTAGTATCGAGCAAGTCAGCCTCTATACCGGGCAAATACTTTGTCCCGCTACAGGCCGCATTGCCGTCTGTGGTGTTACAAACAGAGGGATCAAGCTTAGTGGTATCGATTTTAATCCATACCAGTTGATCAGTTAAATGACGACGGCAATACATCATTGGGTTACGTTGACGCCAGAAGGTAGGCACAAAGTGATGCAACGGCGCGCCATCGATTGAAAGGCGTGCACGAATATTTTGCACATTTTGGTCAGAAACATCCTGATAACCGTTACTGAGAGTAACCATCTCATGATGAGACCGAAGGCCATGTGCCAATATTGACGGTAGATTTTTAATGTGAGTAAGGTGCCAGACGTAACGAAACATAAAATCCCCTCTGTGTAAAAAAGCTCACATCCTTGTGAGGCGCTGCGGCCGATAAGTGAAAACAGCCATGCGTGTCCAACAGGGGGAGATAATAGGATGGGGAGATTCACTGCCGGGCTTTGACAAACTTATGTGGCAGACAAACTTGTTAAAACTGTTTTTAACTCTGACAGCGGTTATCTCAGGCGCAGAGGGTTGGGAAGAAATTGAGGATTTTGGCCGTCTTCGGCTCGAATGGCTGAAAAAGTACAGTGATTTCAGTCACGGCATACCGGTACATGCACTATTGCCGGACTTGTTTGTCGTATCGACCCGCAAGCATTCCATCAGCGGTTTATTCGGTGGATGCAGGCGACTGAAGAACTCACCGATAAAGAAGTCGTTGCCGTTGATGGTAAAACGCTGCGCCGCTCGTACCAGCGCCATGAGCTGCCAAAAGCAAATCGTGAAGACGATAGTCAAGAAGAAAGCCGACTACTGCATTGCAGTGAAAAAGAGCCAAAAGTCGCCATATCAAGCGCTACAGGATGCTTTTGAACTCAGTAACAGCAACGAACCTGGACATATTGAGCAACATCATGGTCGTGTTGAATATCGTGCCTATGGTGTCTTGTCCGCGCTTGAACTGCCGGCAAGCCTACGTTCAGTCTGGTCATCGCTCGCAACCATTCCCAGCGGCAAACTGAAGTAAATGGCTGGAAATAATCCGCCAATACCTTTGAGGCTTACAACATTAAAAAGTATTTTCGAGCTAGCTAGCTAGCCAGGCAGGTATTGGTCTTTTTTTACTAAAGCGTCCAAAAAGTCACCCCAATCACACAAAATCTCAAGCTTCTCGTTCCAGTAGTCGTATTTATTGTAGTGCTTGTTGGAAACGTCATTCAGAGCATGGTTATGCAGCCGGTTGCGTGTCTCCATGGTGCCGATGCGGTGCTTCGTCATTAGCGTCTTGCAGGTGCGGCGCAGATCACGGGGCACAAAGGGTTCCATGTCTTTTCGTTGACAGTAGCGATGAAGAACCTGAGCTAGACTGCTTGTTGGCATTGGCTTGCTGGGGTCTAAGCGGTTGCAAACAAGGAATGGACTTTGCGACGTAAACAGTCGTGACTCCTCAACTAGCGCGATAAGTTGCGGACTCATTGGTATGACATGCTCTTTTTTGTTTTTGGTGATTTTCTCTGACATTGTCCATGACTGTGACTCTACATCGATCCATTCAAATCGTGTGTTGATGACTTCGAATGGGCGTTGTCCTCCACTATACAAGGAAAGTAGGATTGCGAATTTGGTGAGCGGGCTGAAGCCTTTTGACTGGACATCGGTTAATAATGTTGCCAGTTCGCTCTCACTCAGCACTCGGTTACCAGCTTTCTCGACGTTCTGACGTGGGACAGTCGTCACTGGATTCTGCGTTAGTTTAAAACGCATCGGCTTATGAAGATTCGCAGGGTCGTTGTCATGCTTAATGGCTAGCGAGTAGGCAGCGTGCAGATAAGAGCGCAACCGGTTAGAACCCGTGGCGGCGCCGCGCTGAATCATTTTAGCAATAATTTCGGTCACTTGAAGAGAGGTCACTTCATTAGCCGGCATTGACTTGTCAATGTGGGTGTAAACATCTCGCTCTATTGTCGCCAAGACTTCACGGTACGTGCGCTTACCGTCACGTTTCATCTTTTCAACGTAATAGTTGACCATATCCTCAACTGACCCGCTTACTTTACTCGCCTCAGCTGAAGCATTAGAGGGAATCGGATCTTCACCAATAGAAACCTTTTGTGAGTATGCTTGTGCTTTTGCGCGTGCATCAGCCAGCGAAATCACGTCAGATGGGCCAAGCTTTATGCGCCGCCGAGACCCATTAATGGCGTATTGATAGTAGAATGTTTTGGTTCCATTCGGGTAAACGCAAACGCCAAGCGAGCCGACCTTTCGGCGCCCCGTGCCTTCCCATTTAAAATATTTTATCTTCTTTGGTTTTAGAGACTGAATTTGTTTGACGGTAAACACTTTTGCAATCACTCCTGCACATATTGACTACTGCAACCCGGTCATTTTCACTGCCCAACTTAGAATCGCCAAAAAATAGAAGCGGTAAAAACCTGTGCTCTAAATGTAGGTGAGCTAATTTGAAAACTGCGTTTTGGGACACACACCTTAGGGGTGACACTAGGGGTTACTTTACGATTAACTCTCGATGAAGTGAGATGAAACACGTTGAAGGTAGTGATTTTTAAATGACATTAAAAATCAGACAGTTATAATATTTCTGAAGTAATTTGCAGCAGGCTAAAACAGCATTGAGTTCGACTCATAATCGGTTGGTCCGCAGTTCAAATCTGCGAGGGGCCACCATATTTAAAGGCTTTCAGTGTTAACTACCACTAACCAAAATTGGTTGGTGCTACCTCTGTGCTACTTTTTAGAATAGCTCATGCAACTCTGCTTTTTACAACGTTAGCAATATTGTGCTGTGACAGCTATCCATTTGTTTGGGTTGATAAGGCTTGGTGTGTCGATGATCTCGACCTAAAAATAATTTATGTCGAAAAAACAAGAAAATATCGACACGTTAGATTGATATGTCGATTGGAACGACATAAACTGAAACCATAATTCATTTATGTCGATTTAGACTGGAAATTTAAACATGACTTGGCAAGCAGAGCAGCCGTATAACCAATTACCGACATTACCACCCAACCTAGATGTCATAGAAACTAGGGCTGTGCTGAAGGCCTGTATTTCTGCACGTGCTGCTGTAGCGGAGTTAAAAAAGGCGGGAGAGCTCATTCCCAATCAAAGCATGTTAATCAACTTGCTGCCTTTGCTGGAAGCAAAGGATAGTTCAGAAATTGAAAATATTGTTACCACGACCGATAAGCTTTTTCAGTATGCGCAAGGGGGTAAAGGTGCTGATCATGCAACCAAGGAAGCATTACGTTACCGAACTGCGCTATACCAAGGCTTTATACAACTTGAGAAAAAGCCGCTATGCACGGCGACGGCTATTGAGGTATGCAGTACTTTAAAGCACTCCGAAATGGATATTCGCAAAGTACCGGGGACTTTTATAGGAAACCAAACGACAGGCGAAACTATCTATACGCCGCCAAACGGTGAAGATGTGATTCGCGACTTGTTAACCAACTGGGAGCGATTCCTTCATAATGACGACGATCTGGATCCACTTATAAAGATGGCGATTAGCCATTATCAATTTGAAGCTATACACCCTTTCTATGACGGGAATGGCAGAACAGGTCGTATTTTAAACGTTTTATACCTTATTGAATCGGGTCTTCTAACACTGCCTATTTTGTATTTGAGTCGCTTCATCGTTCATAATAAGCAAGACTATTATCGCCTCTTGAATCAAGTCACTAAAGATCAGAACTGGGAAGAGTGGTTGTTATTTATGCTAAAAGGTGTCGAGCAAACCGCAACATGGACCTGTGAAAAAATCACAGCGATTAGAACGCTCATGGAAAGTACAACCGATTATGTAAAGGCTCAGCTACCAAAAATATATAGCTACGAGCTTGTTCAGCTTATTTTTGAACAGCCTTATTGCCGTATTAGCAATCTGGTTGAGCGTGATATTGCAAAACGCCAGACGGCTTCAACCTATTTAAAGCAGTTAGCAGATATTGGCGTGCTACAAGAGGTTGATTCAGGAAAGGAAAAATTATTTGTGCATCCGCGGTTGATGACGTTAATGACAAAAGACAGTAATCGTATTAAACCTTTTTGAAGCAAACTAATCTCAAGCGGTAGTTACAACGGAAGTTGAGATCAAAATCGTCAAAACCGCCAATGCAGGACTTATAATCGGTATAACTTGCTATCAAACTAGTTATTGATAAAGTGTTAGTTGGACAGGGTTTAAAGAGCAAAAACGTTAATTATGAAGACGTTATCTATTCAGAACTATACGGGTGGCTCGTTGTTGAATGCGCGCCAACTGAATCTATCGATGAGTTTGATGTTAGGGGCAGACTCACGTCCAAAGCAGTTAAATCGACAGCAAGTCATGCAACTGCTCAATGTGATTGAATCTTTGGCGATGTCGTCGGAGGTGTGGTTTGATGGCTCAATTCAAGATGAAGACAAGGCCATTTTAAAAAATCACAACAATTTGTATCACTCGCTTCTGCGTGAAACTTCGTTAGTTGTTACTGACCAATGGCTCAATTGCTGTCAGGAAGCTGTTGCTCAATCCTCGTTATTGATTAAGGAGTGGCTTGAAAGTCCGTCCAAATGGGTGCAACAAAAGGCAGTTGATAAAAATGATGCGGAGCTCTTTAAGCAATGTTTGCTTGAGGGGTTAGCTCTTAACTTTACTGAACGTAAGCGTCTGGCAAAGGAAACGTTAGAACGAAACGCCTTTCGAGGGTCGAAGTGTGTAGCCGGCTTGTTGGTTAGTATCGCTGATGTCGCCGCCATTGACCAACCGAGCGTTGATGACTTTAATAAGGCATTTTCTCAAGCCGCATCCCAAGTAGAGGGTGAGGGAAAGTTGGTCTCTGGTTTGATCGATCGCTTTCGCGTTAATTTTGTTAATGAATTGGCGGCGCAGCATCGCGCGGTTTACGTGGCAGCCCCTGCAATCGAAGATCTTAAGTCGCAACAGAGCGCTCTTTTGTGGCGCTATTTGGGGCGTCAGTTACAACAGAATTCTACGATTAATCAACTACAGACCATCTCTCAAACAGAGTCAGAGGCGTTACAAAGTTTTCCTTATGCTTACGCCTTGCTAATGCAGAAGAAGGTCACTACACCTACTCAGCTATTGGATTTACTCTTTAAAGTAAGAGATGAAACGGTGATTCGAGCGCAGGCACGCGACCACAATAGCGGTAAGCGATTTGTACATGAATGGAGTGCTGAGGAGTTCGAAGATATTCACAGTAGCTTGTTTGGAGATACGTTTTCAGCAATCAACGCTCGGCAAGGTTCATGGCGTGATAACTTACTTGATATGGGGCGCTCTTGCTTACCGGCAATGCTTTCGATTGGCTCTGCTGGTCTCGGTATTGTAATTCCTGAAAATGTATTAGAAGGAACCGTTGCCGTCAGTATGGCTTCGGTAGGTGTGGCTTTAGAAAACAGTAGGGCTTGGAATGGTTCGGGTGCTTCATCGGATCAATCAATAAAGCTCTATAAGGATAATTACATGCGCTGGAACAAGTTGCTCGATAAGGCTTCTAAACATCGCGTCGATGGGATGTCTCTTCAGGGAAGAATAGAAGCCATATTTGGCGTGCCTGTTGTGAGCTAATGGCTGGGCGTCTAATTGACGCCCAGCGCACCTCCTCGACCTAGCCCGCCAGTTACACGCTGACTTTTATAGTTTTTTAGTGATTTGACCATATTGTTATATGAGTCCATAAATGCGGCTGAAATGACTTTGCCTTCGGGTGTGTCAGTGTAGCCACCAACACCGGCAAAGAGTCCACTGAATAGTCCACCAAAGGCACTGATGTCCCAATTCTTCGCATTACCTGTCGCTGCGGAGACTTGTACACCAGAACGGTTATCGACTAACAACAGGGTGGTTGCTGCTTCATTACTTGATAGCCCGCCTGCAACAATACCTGCCCAACCTCCGAGTAAGCCTCCTACGTTTTGTGTACCACTTTCAGAAAACTGAATCGAAGGGCTGACTGTGTAGTCGGCTGCTACCAGTTGACCTTTGCCAAAGTTACTTTGCTCTCGCAACTCACCGCTTTCCATGAGTGTTCGTTCGGTTTCTAGTGCCTGCATTGCTTTACCTCGCTCAACAATGACGAAGCAGTTTGACTGCTGAATCATGACACGTATGAGCGGCACGGTTGTGCCCAATTGGGGGTACATGCGGCGATAGTCATACCACCAGTTTTCGTTAGTATCCTCGTAGATGGAGAGTGTTCCCAAAGGCGCTTCACAGCGTTCTAACGCTTTGTTTTCGCCCTGACTTTGCGCTCCACCGGCAGCTCCCGTGATGGTGTTTCCAGAACTACCGCCTAGACTGGGGCTGGTACTGACACAAGCGCTTAAGGAGACGGTACAAAAACATGTAATAAAAAATTGATTTAATGGATTCTTCATGACTTCGCGACTGTTGTGAAAATTGACAGGTTAATTTTGTACATGGTGACGAAAGGCGCAAACGATAATGAATGACGTAAGTGTCAGAGATGACTGTATTAGGCGTTTGGAAGTAAGAGCGAGCAGGGCTTAGTTAGACTAAGCCCGAAAACATTTAGTTTTAAAGGTTCACCAGAATTCAACACTTCAACGAGAGGCAGGGGCAGCTATCAAAAGCTACAAACTGAGTGAGGTTAACGTATTGCAGCAACACGCGCTCGAGCGGCATGCAATTTTTTATAACTTTCAATCAAACGCAAGTGACGATCGAGCCCTGTTAAATTCATGTCGGTGGGCGTCAGACCGTGAAAACGCACGTTTCTATCGACGGAACCTTCGACTGCATCCATGGTTTTATCGCCGAACATTCGGCGGAAGTTATAAATAAAGTCGCTACGCTTGAGTTCTTCGTCGAGTTCGACCTCAAGAAGGGCTTCCACGGCGCGATAGAATAAGACGCGTTCAACGGTGTTGTCGTTGTATTGTAGGAACATTTCCACATGCTCTAGCGCGAGCGCATGTTCGCCTAACGCAAGGTAGATAAGCAATTTAAGCTCTAGGATCGTGAGCTGACCCCACACAGTATTTTCATCAAACTCAATACCGATCAGCGTGATGATGTCCATGTAATTATCAAGCTGGCTTTCTTCTAAACGCTCGACTAAATCCGCGAGGGCATCGTTACCGAGACGGTGAAGGTTTAGAATATCTTCGCGGAATTGCAGTGCCACGTTGGTGTTATCCCAGATCAAATCTTCTACGGGATACACTTCTGAATAACCTGGCACGAGAATACGACATGCCGGTGCGCCCAGTTCGTCATAAACGGCGACATAGGCTTCTTTGCCTAAATCAGAAAGGATCCCAAACAAGGTGTTCACTTCCTCATGATTTGAACCGGAAAAGTCCCAATCGACGAATTCATATTCCGAACGTGCGCTGAAGAAACGCCACGACACCACACCTGATGAGTCGATAAAGTGTTCAACGAAGTTGTTAGGTTCGGTGACAGCCATTTGATTAAAAGTCGGCGCAGGTAAGTCGTTTAATCCTTCAAAGCTACGACCTTGTAAAAGCTCGGTGAGACTGCGCTCAAGGGCAATTTCTAAGCTGGGGTGCGCGCCAAATGAGGCAAACACACCACCGGTGCGAGGGTTCATCAGAGTGACACAGGCTACAGGAAATTGACCGCCTAACGAGGCGTCTTTTATTAATACGGGATAGCCTTGCTCTTCTAGCCCCTTGATGCCTTCAACAAGTTTGGGAAAGCGCTCAAGAACGGTGTCCGGTACGTCAGGCAATGCAATTTCATTTTCGATAATTTCGCGTTTGACGGCACGTTCGAATATTTCCGATAGGCATTGAACAACCGCTTCGTCGAGCGTATTACCGGCGCTCATGCCGTTACTTAAGTACAGGTTTTCGATTAAGTTAGAAGGGAAGTACACCGTCTCACCATCCGAATGGCGCTTAAACGGGAGCGCACAGATACCGCGCTCGATATTACCGGAGTTGGTGTCGATTAAATTGGAGCCAGCTAACTCGTTTTCAGGGTCATAAATAGCACGTGTATAGTCGTCTAAAATGCCGCTAGGTAGGCTGTCGTCTCCGGTGAGCTCAAACCAACGTTCGTTGGGATAGTGGACAAACTCGCTTTGCGCAATCTCTTGACCAAAGTACTGGTCGTTATAAAAGAAATTACAGTTGAGGCGTTCAATGAACTCACCTAATGCAGAGCATAAGGCGGCTTCTTTTGTCGCGCCTTTGCCGTTGGTAAAGCACATCGGCGATGCGGCATCACGCACATGCAGAGACCACACGTTTGGCACGATATTGCGCCAAGAAGCGATCTCGATTTTCATGCCCAAGTCAGCCAGTATTTGAGTCATGTTGGCGATGGTTTGCTCTAGAGGCAAATCTTTGCCTTTAATAAAGGTCGTATGATCGCCGTCTGGCGCCCCCATCAAGAGAGCTTGAGCGCTATCGTCGAGGTTGTCGACGGCCTCAATCTGAAAATCAGGTTCAGTTTGCACCACACGTTTGACAGTACAACGCTCGACGGCTCTGAGAATACCTTGGCGGTCTTTGTCCGAAATATCCTCTGGGAGTTCGACCTGAATTTTAAAGATCTGGTTATAGCGGTCTTCGGGATCGACGATATTGTTTTGCGATAAACGAATATTCTCCGTCGGAATATCGCGCGCATTGCAGTACAAGCGAATGAAGTATGCCGCGCACAAGGCTGATGATGCGAGAAAATAGTCGAATGGGCTAGGCGCAGAGCCGTCACCTTTATAACGAATAGGCTGATCGGCAATAACGGTGAAATCGTCAAACTTAGCTTCGAGTTTGAGATTGTCTAAAAAATTAACTTTGATTTCCATAGCGCTTCGACCTGATTGCTAAAACAAAGCGCGCATTATCTCGTCTTTTGATGCCTGCGTCATGGGTAAAATCACGAAAATTAAGATATTTCTTAATGCGCCGCAGCCCAACTTGTGACAAAATGGCAACAAAATAATTACAAAATAAACTGATCTAAATAAGGTGTATAAATGAGCAAAAAAGTGTTTCTAGGCGGCGCAGCTGCTGTTGTGGCAGCATTTGCTGTGAGTCCATACTTTACAGGCTCGGTTGTTGAGAATCAGGTTAAGGCGCAAGTGGCTGCATTAGATTCTCAGCCAGCGTACGATGCTAAACTGGTCGACTTTCAGAGTGGCTATCTTAGTTCGGAAGGGACGATTTTAGTTACGGTAAAACTCGGTAATATGACTGATGACGGAATGGAACTCCCTGAAGAAGTAAACGCCGAATTCCAACTATCCGCACAACATGGTTTATTGTTGACAAAATATGATGCAGGAATCGGCTTAGCTTCATGGAAACTTGAACTTGTGGACGACAAGTTACGCGAGTACCTTGAGTGGAGCGATGGTGATGCCTTTTATCACATGACAGGCTCTTTAGGTTTGTTCGGAGGTGGGGAATACCGTGACCGAATTGCCAAGTTTAAAGCTGTCGAGAATGGCGACGGTGTAGCGGTGAATTTTTCCGGTTATCAGGGGCGTGGCGCTATTGATAGCGACAATATCGAATATGGCGGTGGTTTTGAGCAGTTTAAACTCGCTACCGAGGGTGGGGCGCGAGTCGATCTTAAAGACATGAAGTTCGATATTAACGCTGAAACACCGCTTGAAAAATTATTAAAAGGTAGTGTTTATGAGGGCGATTCATCGCTTTCCATTGCGCAGTTTTATTTTGAAGATAAGACAATGGAGCAACCTTTAGTACTAAGTAACTATCAAATGAACACTCGATCTGATATCGGGGAAGATGAAGTCAATGCAAGTATGTCTGTTGCTCAGACACTTGAATCGCTCACTTCGTCGGTTATTAGTGTTAATGATATAGCGCTAGACATATCCATGGATAATTTAAATATTGAGGTGCTTGAGGCGTTTCAAAAGTTGGCGGCAAACCAAGATGCGACTGCCCATCCTGAGGTTCTTCTCGAGGAACAAAAGGAGTTCTTCGTTAAGCGTTTGATGCAATTCTCTGAGGCTGAGCCTTCGCTTAAAATCGATGCGCTCAAAGCTTCGTTCGAGCAAGGCGATATGAATGCGGATATGATGATGCAATTGGCCGCCATCGATAAACTACCTCAGCCCATCGATAATCAGGTATTTTGGCTATCTCATGTGAACTCTGATGCTAATCTTTCGATCGACAAGCCGCTTGCTACATGGCTTGCAGAAAAACAAATATTGATGCAGCTTAAAAACCAGCTGCCGTCGACAAGACAAGATCCTGAGAAAATGCAACAACTAGCTGAGCAGCAGGCGCCGCTTATTATTTCAGCTTTGATTCAACAGGGCTTTATCACTGAGCAAGATGATGCTTATGTGAGCAAATTTACGTTGCAAGATGGTAAGTTTGTACTTAACGGAAACGAACTGCCGATAATGCAAGCACTTCAACAATAATAGGTTTTTTATGAAGTGGTATTTAGAAGCGTTGCGACGCTATTTAGATTTCAAGTCCCGTTCTACTCGGACGGAATTTTGGATGTTCACGCTCTTTAATTTGTTGTTCTATATTGCTGCGGCTATTCTAGACATCACGTTAGGATTATGGGACCAAGAGTTCGGCGTGGGTCTATTTACGGGTCTTTATGGTGTATTTATTTTATTACCTAACGTGTCCGTAGCTGTTCGGCGCTTGCACGACGTTGGCCTGACCGGGTGGCTTTATTTACTGGTATTCGTTCCTATCGCGGGACCCTTTATTATTTTGGGTATCGCCTGTGTAGCGGGTAAGCCGGGTACGAATAAGTATGGCCCAAATCCTAAGGAAGTTCAGCAAGAGGAAGACGAAGGCTCGATATCAGTTTAAGGCGACAATTAAAACTAACTGAGAGATTCATCAAACTGTCATGAATCCGAAACGAAGTTGTCACCGTAAGTATTGATAATTGCAGTCGTTTTCTGGAGAACACCAGACAACAGATTTATACTCCCTGGATATATTTCGCCCCGAGCCTTTACTCGGGGCTTTTTCTTTTCTAGCCGATTTTATCTTGTGTTTTAGTCTTAAAGTCTTCAGCGCTGTGGCGCTCATGTAGCTGTTCTTCTGGCTCACCCCAGGTTTTATTGACCATACGGCCGCGTTTAACTGCAGGGCGTTGTGATAGCTGTTCGGCCCAGCGCTGCACGTTTTTATAGGTGTGCGCTTGAATAAACTCAGCAGCCTCATAGACTTCGTTGCGAACCAACGCACCGTACCACGGAAAAATGGCCATATCTGCGATGCTGTACTCGTCCCCTGCAATAAACTCATGATTGGCAAGTTGCTTATCGAGTACATCTAATTGGCGTTTGATCTCCATCGTAAAGCGGTTGATTGGGTACTCTAACTTTTCGTCAGCATAAGCATAGAAATGACCAAAGCCACCGCCTAGCAAAGGGGCGCTGCCCATTTGCCAGAATAACCAGTTTAGACATTCAGTACGTGCAGCGGGCGTGGTTGGCAGAAAGTGACCAAATTTTTCAGCAAGATACAGAAGAATAGAGCCTGACTCGAACACGCGTGTGCCCGGTTCGGTACTTTTATCCAGCAGAGCGGGTATTTTTGAGTTTGGGTTAACTTCAACAAATCCGCTCGAGAACTGCTCTCCCTCTAATATGTTAATAAGATAGGCATCGTAATCGGCTTCTTTAACGCCGGCCTCAAGGAGTTCTTCAAGTAGGATAGTTACTTTTTGTCCATTGGGTGTTGCCAGGGAATAGAGTTGAAGATCGTGTTCCCCTTTGGGCAGTGGCTGCTCGTGAGTCGCACCAGAAACTGGGCGGTTAATGTTGGCGAATTTACCACCGTTACCGGGTTCCCACTCCCATACTTTGGGTGGGACGTAAGCATTATTCGACATAAAAGTTCCTCTATTGGTTGGGTACAACGCGTCTAAAAGATACCAAAGTTAGCTCAGCTTGGATTTGCCTCGGCGAGGAATTTTTTAGCGTAGGGTGTAAAATAATCAGGGCGCTGGCGCGCCCTGAACACGTTATAGAGGCAGTACTTCAATGACGGCTGAATAGTTACCTAATCTCACCATCGCTGGCGCTTTTGCGCGATCGTCTTTATATTCAACTTCGATAAAGTACATGCCGGGAGCATCGAAGCTCACTTCAAAAACTCCTTCCGCGTTTGTGGTAAAGCGCATCGGCTCACTATTGTCACGATATTTTTCGCCTTGTCGTACAAGGGTCACCTGCGCATCTTGAGCCGGTTCGCCATCGAATAAGAAACCCAGTGATACCGATTCCCCGGTATAGAGATCGTTGGGGTGGGTTTTGCCATTAAGCTCAAGTCCGTTACCAGTCGGTGTTATGACCTCTTGACTGGGCGCGCCTGCGGTAACAAATACTTCCACCCGACGGGCACTGTCGAAGACTTTTAAATCTTTTGCATCTTGGGGTACGTGCTGGCGAAACCCTTCGAGCGTACCCGCTTCCCCACGGCTGGGCCAACGCTGCCGCTTTCCTTGATCATCTTGCCAGCTGGCTTGCAGACTGCGGCTATTCATACTGACTTCATAGGTGCCCGGCTGGGTGAGCTGAAGATCAAATACACTTCGGTATTTCAGCTTCGCCTGATTTTGCAGCGCAATAGGCTGACCGTCTGGGTTGTACGCTGTGAGGCGGTCTAAAGGCATGGCAAAGTGATCTGGGTTAAAAATACCGTTAGCGATAGCGGCATCAAAGGTGACCCATTCATCCTGACCGGATACTGTGGTGGTGTTCGGTTTTATCCATAAGCGGTGGGCGTTGACCGAGAGACTCGATGTTAGTAACACGCCCATGAGTAATAGTTGTGAGGTTTTACGTTTAATCATTTAAAGGCTCCAGAGTAAGTATTACAGTACCGAGCTCGTTGTCGCCTTGCTCGGTGTGTTGCAGTGGTTTGTTTAATGGCCATTGGAAATTAAATTGCAGTACCTCGCGTCCACCGAGTTCACGCGCTGCCTCGATATACAAGGTGTAAGATTGGGGAGGCCGTTGGCTGATAACCTGAGTCAGTGGCTTGAGGTCTATTCGATGTGAACCCGGTTGTCGAGTTGCGCCAGAGACCCCATCGACGGGCATACTCAAAAAGCGGCCGCTGCGGCGCCACCATAAGCGCATATCTTTAAGCCACTTTTCACCTTCTTTGTCAGCAAGTTGAGTGTCATACCAGATAGCGACATCAGCGACTTTCTTGCGCTCACTGTCCATCAGCCACACCGCGAGATAAGGTGGATGATATTCAGAGACTGCGAGGCGTGGCAGCTCAACCTTGAGTTCATTGGCGGAGCTATGGTTTGGAATCAAAAGTAATACAGGTATGAGCAGACCTGCGGCAACCAATGGCCACGTAGTTTTACGACCCTTGGCGTACTTTTTCAAAAGTAACAAGCCGGTTACTGAAAACAGAATAGCGGCCAGTGCGAAAACATCGATAAACAGCGACCACATAAAGTGAGTGTTGCGGCCTTTGTGCAGATCGTTGAGATAGGCAATCCAGCCACGGTCTGTGGTTTCTTGATAAAAGGTATGTAACTCGCGATCGACTGAAAACCAACAGTCTGAGCCCGCGCGTGGTAAAGCTACGTACATTTCAAATTCACTCCATTGTGCGTTAACGGTGTCAGGTAATGGGTTACCTGTTGTACTTTGGTACCACTGGCGAAACGCCTGACTAATAGGCCGCTCGGCATTTAAACCCGCCATAATGGTGGGTGGAACTTCAGCCTCGATTTGAGTGATCTCAGCATCACCCTCAAACACGGTGGGATGGTTGAGGGTGATACCTGTCACAGAAAAAAGCAGCATGCCGACCAAACAAATCGCGGAACTGACCCAATGCCAGTTTTTAATATTCCAAAATTGACGTGCTCGCATCGATTAAAAAGTCCAGCCAAGAGAAACCCACAGACGGCGTCCGTCCTCGATATAGCCGTACTCTTCGACACCAATTTGCTTATCAAATAGATTATAAATACCGGCTCCGATCTTTATATCGGGTGTGAGGAAGTAATTGATGCCTAAATCGGTCAGCGTATATGAAGGGGCAATCAGTGAGCCGCTCGAAGGTCCCGTCGTCGGCTGGCTTTCTTCGCCACGATAATGAACGCGTAACCAGGTATTCATTGCCGCGGAAGGCTTCCAATTGAGCGACGTTTGTACCAAATGCTTGGGTAGCTGTGTGAGTGGCTCGCCCTTATATTCACCGGTTTTTTGCTCCGAATCCGTAAAGGTGTAGTTCGCGCTCAGTTTCCAAGCTTTGTTAAATCGTGCATCAAAAGTGGCTTCAACACCTTGTGTCACTGCTTCATCCACGTTGACGTACGTTGTGGGCATAGAACCGAACTGATTGGGACCGCCGGTACACTGAGTGACGGGGCATGCAATACGCGATATTTTATCGTCGAACTCGTTATAGAAAACGGTAACTGAGCTCTTTATTCCTCGACTAAAGTGGGTATATAAACCGAGTTCGTAGTTAACCGATGTTTCGGCTTGCAAGTCGGGGTTACCATAAATATCTCCCCCTCGACTGACTTGCCCCCAATCCTCTGTGGTTTGACGTAAGTTAGGTGCTCGAAAGCCGGTGGATACGCCACCTTTTAGTGTGGTGGCTCGTGATAAGTGGTAGACGCCGTAGACCCGGGGACTCCATTGGTCACCAAAATACTCATCATCGTCGTAACGCAAGCCGGTTGTGAGCTCGAAGTGTTTTGCGATAGGCCATGTTGACTCAGCAAATACTGACCATTGAGAGCTATCGATTTGTGTGCGGTCGCTAATTTGGTTACTGGTGCGATCTTCTAACTCTTCCTTTAGATATGCGGCGCCGAGTGTAATTGGCTGCTCAACGGTGAGTGGCACATTCCATACGGTTTGGAAATCGGTATTGGTTATGTACATCTGACGCGCATTGTTGTCGTATTCGTCTCGTTTTAGATAGCTTCGAGCGCCGACAAGCCCCCATTGACCGTTGTGAGCAATGGAGTAACTTTGATTGTCATACTCGGTAGTGGATGACTCAGGACAACCGCGGCGGCCACAACTTTCACCCGCCGCTAGGGGCGCAACGGTTTTACCCAGTGTGGCGTCTATGGTTTGTGAGTTAGTGCCTGCCTCAAAAAGCCATTCGTGGTCGACCGTTGGTGTGTAAGCGAGTTTCACGGTCGCATGGTCGGTTTTTTTACCGCGATATCCATCCACAATATCGTCCTCAAGTCGACGTGTATATCCGCCATACACTTGCAGTCCGAGGGTGTCTTCAATCAGCGAACCAGAGGTAAAAAGGTTAACTTGGTAGCTATTACCGGAGTCACTGCGTTCTTGTACAACGGAGTCTACACGAACTTCGCTGCGCCATTCTTGCGGTGTTTTCTTGGTTATAATATTGATGACACCGCCAATAGCATCCGAACCATATAGCGAAGACATTGGGCCGCGAATTATCTCGATACGTTCAATAGCTGCTAAGGGCGGTGTCCACGCGCCTTCAACGCCCGGACCGTCACTATTAGGTCGTGTTTCTCGCGATGTTTGGCGCTGTCCATCGACCAAAATCAAGGTGTACTGACTGCTCATTCCGCGAACGCTGATGTCTTGTCGGTCACCACCATTGGTGACAATAACCCCAGGCGCATCGGTCAGTGCATCGGTCAGATCTTTGTAAAAACGTTGTGATAATTCTTTACCAGAAATGACACTGACTGATGCAGGTGCATCTCGTAAAGTCTTGTCGGCACCGGACGCAGTGACAACTAAAACCTCCATGGGCTTTTCACGTTTATGAGAATGGTTTGCGCGGTAATCTGACTGTTGCGGGTTAGCATTTGCTGATAAAGTGAAGGTGCAAATGGCAGAGGCAATGATTGACAGTTTTAAGCCACGCGTGTTTGATAGATACACAATGTTCTCCATATATAAAAATGAGAATAGTTTTTATTTGCAAATATACGTATAATAAACGTTTCTGCAATCTCGTTTATTTGTAAGCATATTTAAGAGGTGCTTAAGCTATGAATCCGAAGATGATTCGGTCGATGAAGGCGTTTACTCGTACCGTCGAGTTAAAGAGTATGAGTGCAGCCGCGAGTGAGCTGCATATGACCGTTTCTGCTGTCAGTCAACAACTTAGGAAGCTTGAAAAGGATAATGGCCTGGCGTTATTTCACCGTAACACGCGGGTTATGACGCTCACCGAAGCCGGTGAAGTGTTTTATCAGTCATGTCTGGACATTTTGAGTATTGCTGCGAAAAATCAAGAGCGTATGGAGCAGCTGACGCAAACGCCGGCGGGGGTGATGAAAATCATGGCACCTGTGGGGTTCGGGGGCGGCTTACTGAGCGAGCCTCTACGACAGCTAACTGAGCAGTTTCCAGACATGCAGTTTAAGTTATCAATGACGGATGAACCGATTGATTTAGTGACTGCAGGCGTGGATCTCGCAATTCGTATTGGGCCATTACCCGACTCCTCCTTGTACTCCCATCATTTAATTAATTGGCATTTAGTGCCTTGTGTCGCAAGCACTCATGAGCTCGCCAAACGCAGGGTTAGCAGTCTTGAGGATTTACAAGCGGAGACCTTTATTGCACATTTTTCAAATACCTATGACTTGCCGCTGCCAGCACCGCGTATCCAAGTCGACAATATGCAAACAACGGTTCAATTGACGTGCGACGGCGTTGGATTTGCACTGTTGCCAGAACCCGAAGTGAAGCCTCAGTTACAAAACGGTGAACTCGTCCGCTTACTACCCGATTGGGAAGGTGTGGAATACGGTGTTTATGCAGTCCTACCGGTGAAAGAGAGTATCCCGGCAAAGACACGTTTAGTAATGAATGTGATAGAGGATTGGTTTAAGCAAGTGTAGTGTTGTATTTGATTGACATCACAGCACGATTTAATCTCTGAATGAAGATGTAAAAGTAATCCAAAAGGAGTAGCATCAACGTTACTAGTTTCGCATATCTAACGCTTACACAGTAAGTTAGAGGAGACTCACGTTGTATCCAAGCGAAGTCGACATGTGGTTCCTACCCCTTGGCGGGACAGGTGAGATCGGCATGAACATGAACCTTTACGGTCATGCCGGTCGCTGGTTGATGATCGACTGTGGTGTCTCCTTTGATGAACCGCTTAACCCTGCAAAGCCCAATAGCCTAAAGCACGAAGTCGTCTGTGCCGACCCTCGCTTCATTACAGATAATAAAGACGAACTCGAAGCGATCATTATTACCCACGCTCACGAAGACCACATTGGCGCTATAGAAGATTTATGGCTGCGCTGGCAAAAACCAATCTACACCACACCTTATACAGCTGCTGTTCTGCGCAAAAAATTAGCCTACACCGCATTTGCTGAACTGGTCTCCATTATCGAGGTCAATGACGGGGAAACCGTTCAAATCGGTCCATTTAGTGTGACTTGGATACGGTTTACCCATTCGCTCCCTGAACCATTTGGTGTGGTTATCGAAACACCTGCTGCTCGCGTATTACACACCGGAGACTGGAAGATCGATGCACAACCAATTACCTCAGCCGGCTTTGACAGCGGCGTGTTTCAACGACTTGGATTAACAGGCATTGATGCCGTTGTAGGTGATTCTACCAACGCCTTAAAACCAGGGTGGTCGACTTCTGAAGCGGATTGTCATGACGGGCTTTTAGCCGAGGTGAACGAAGCACAAGGGCGCGTTGTTGTCGGCTGCTTCAGCAGTAACATCGCACGTCTAATCACGTTAGCTCGGGTGGCTGAAGCTTCGGGTCGCTATTTGGCAGTGCTTGGACGTTCCTTAGAGAGAAATGTAGGTCTGGCACGCCAATTTGGATTATGGCCCGAGCATATTGAGCTCATTGACCATACGCATGTTGGTTATTTACCAGCACGAGAAGTGTTAGTTGTGGCGACAGGCTGCCAGGGTGAATCTAGAGCAGCACTCAATCGTTTAGCCGACGATAGCCATCCTCACTTAGTGCTGGATAAAGGTGACAAAGTCATCATGAGCGCTATTATTATTCCAGGTAATGAGCTTGATATTCAACGCCTCACGAATAAGTTTAAAGCGCGTCGAATAGAGGTCGTGCATGCCGAACAAAGTGACCGCATACTGCACGCTTCGGGCCATCCTAATCAAGAAGAGCTTAAACAACTGTACCAGTGGGTGAAGCCGCGTATGGTGATACCCACGCATGGCGAACCCGACCATATGAAAGCGCATGCTGAAGTCGCCAAAAAAGCGGGCGTGAGGATGACGCTTACGGGTATGAACGGTGATTTATTTAGAATTGGATTACAGCCGAGTGTCCGCCGAAACGCAGTAAAAGCGGGGCGAATTGCGCTAGCTCGCGATTAATATATTATATTTATAAGCATATTGATATGCATCAAATTGACCGCACGACAGAGCAACAAGAAGCGTGTTAAAAAATATGTAGTAACCTTTCAATTAAGGTTAGTAACTTGACTTATAACGTCATTGGCTAAGGAGATCGTATTATGGATCTTGACCCCCTCGTGCTTTCGCGAATTCAATTCGCGTTTGTCGTGTCATTTCATGCCATATTCCCCGTGTTCACTATCGGTTTGGCATCATATATTGCACTCATCTATGGTCTTGCATTCAAAACTAACAACCCGAAGTGGGAGCGCTTAGGTGCCTTCTGGACCCAAGTGTTCGCTGTGGTTTTTGGTATGGGTGTGGTATCCGGTATTGTTATGTCTTTTCAGTTCGGTACGAACTGGAGTAACTTCGCGCTCGCGACATCCAACTTTTTAGGCCCGATATTGAGCTACGAGGTGGTGACAGCGTTCTTCTTAGAAGCGGCGTTTCTAGGGGTGCTTTTGTTCGGTCGCGGTAAGGTACCGAACGGTGTTCACTTTTTTGCTGCGCTGATGGTGTCTATCGGCACCTTTATTTCTAGTTTTTGGATCTTGTCGGCCAATAGCTGGATGCAAACACCTGCGGGCGTTGAAATGCGTGATGGCTTTTATCATGTCATTGATTGGTCAGCCGCCATTTTTAATGACTCGTTTTGGTATCGTTTCAGCCACATGGCGTTAGCTTCCTTTCTAACCGGTGGTTTCGTTGTTGCTGGCGTGAGTGCTTGGTTTATTATTGAAAAACGTGATACCGAGCTGCACCGTAAAGCCCTCTCAATGACGTTATGGCTGTTACTGATAATTGCGCCGTTGCAAATCTTTGTCGGTGACATGCATGGTCTCAATACGCTAAAACATCAGCCGACCAAGGTGGCCGCGATGGAGGCGAACTGGGAAACACAAAAGAATGTGCCCCTGCTTTTATTTGCGATTCCTGATCAAGAGGCTCAGAAAAACCACTTTGAAGTGGGTATTCCCAGCATGGCGAGCTTGATCTTGACTCACGAGTGGGACGGTGAAGTGCCTGGCATTAAAGAAATGCCAAGAGATCAACAACCTAACGTGCCGGTTGTTTTCTGGTCTTTCCGAATAATGGTTGCGATGGGCGTACTCATGGTGTTATTCGCCATTACCGGTCTCATTTTGCGTAAAAATAAGGCTTACGCACGTAATCGTTGGTTCTTGCAAGGATTGCGATTAATGTCGCTGGCGCCTTTCGTCGCAGTGCTGTCGGGTTGGTTTGTAACCGAGGTGGGACGAGCGCCTTATCTTGTGTACGGTCAGATGACCCAAGCCGAAGCACTAACACCGTCGTTAACGGGGGGGATGGCATTGTTCACCTTGATTGGCTATATCGCAGTGTACGCCTGTGTATTCGCGGCGGGTGCTTATTATCTGACACGTGTTATCCGCGCAGGTACTGAAGCTGCCGAGCAGCACGACGACGAGAGGCATCGTGCTAAACGTCCACTTTCTGCTGCAGAAGCCGACTTTGATTAAGGAGCACCTATCATGAGTGAACCCATTTTTGATTTGACTTACGTCTGGGCTGCGATAATTGCCTTCGGTGTCATCATGTATGTGTTGATGGATGGCTTCGATTTAGGCCAAGGCATACTGTTTATGTTCGCACCCAGTGAACATGACCGCGACATTATGATGAACTCCGTGGCACCTGTATGGGATGGCAATGAGACCTGGTTGGTGTTAGGCGGCGCGGGTTTATTGGCTGCCTTTCCGCTGGTTTACAGTATTTTCTTGCCGGCGCTCTACATCGGCGTTTTCCTATTGCTCGCCGGGCTTATTTTTCGCGGCGTTGCCTTTGAGTTCCGCTTTAAAGCACATACATCGCGTTATCTTTGGAACTGGGCCTTTGCGATCGGCTCAACAGTTGCGGCGTTTGCACAGGGCGCTGTTGTAGGCGCTTATATCCAAGGCTTCGAAACTGAAAATATGCGCTATGTCGGTGGAGCATTAGACTGGCTGTCACCGTTTACCGTGTTGACGGGGCTTGGACTGGTCGCGGGGTATGCGCTACTGGGGGCAACTTGGTTAGTGATGAAATCTGAGGGCTCGACTCAACAATGGGCCTATCGTTTAGTGAAGCCGCTGCTGGCGGCGGTACTGCTGATTTTTGCCATCATCAGTATCTGGACTCCCTTTGTTGACCCGTTCGTTTCAGAGCGTTGGTTCTCACACATCACGCCGATTTGGCTACTGCCGATTTTAGCGTTGGCTTGTGCATTTTGGTTATATCGCTCGATTCAAGCCAAGCGTGAGGGAACCCCTTTTATTGCCACCATGGGAATGTTTATTTTCACTTACTTAGGCCTATTGGCGAGCAAGTGGCCTTATGTGGTACCGCCTAACTATACATTAAGCCAAGCAGCGTCGGCTCATGAGTCGCAGCTCTTCTTATTGTTAGGCTTATTGTTCGTAATCCCGATTGTCCTTGTTTACACTGCATGGACTTACTGGGTTTTCCGCGGCAAGGTAAAAGCCGATCAGGGTTATCACTAAGAACCAATGAGTGATAACTTTCGCTCTGCAGCGAACTATCTTAAGCAAATCCAAACTGTTGCGCAGCGCTCGACTCGTCGAGCGCTGCTTTTCGGTGTTTTACAAACATCCAGTGTGATCCTGCAATTGTATTTGGGCGCTCAGTTAGCCCATCGGCTGCTGGTGCTGAAAGAGCCGCTCAGCGATCTGACACTGTATTGGTTGTTGTTGGCTTTCGCTACTTGTGCGCGCGCCATCATGGGTTGGCGGCGTGAACTTTGGCAAAGTGAAGCAGCGGGTCTGGCGCTGCACAATGCACGACAAAGACTACTGCGGCGATGGCAGAGTCAGTGTCGACAAGGACAAAGTATTGATCGCGGTGATGGGTCGATGCTTATCGATACCGTTGAGCAGTTACGTGGCTATTATGAGCGTTACTTTGTGCAACAGTATCTGACTGTGTTAAGCCCACTGATGATTTTGGTTGTCTGCTTTTGGCTGAATCCCGTTGTGGGTGTGTTGCTGCTTATTTCCGGGCCTATCATTCCTTTATTTATGGCGCTTGTTGGTATAGGGGCAGAGCGAGTCAGTCAAAAGCATGCACAAAGCAGTGTCGCGCTAAGTCGAGTATTCACCAGCATGCTTAAGAACGCGACAAGTATCAAACTATTTAATGGCTTACAGTTTGCCAATAATACGATTGCGCAAGCCGGGGAGGATTATCGGCGCGCGAACATGAAAACGCTCAAGCTAGCGTTTTTATCTTCTGCTGTGTTGGAGTTTTTCTCGAGTGTGGCCATCGCGGCGGTGGCGCTATACGTTGGTTTTGGTTTGCTTGGCTACATTAACTGGCTAGGTGCTGACGAACTCACGTTGTTTAGTGGGCTACTCGTGCTTATGCTGGCCCCTGAATATTTTGCTCCGCTTCGACAGTTCGCGCAAACTTATCACGATCGTGCGGCAGCCATGGGCGCCGCGACCTTATTAACTGAAAACAACCCGCAAGACGTGCAGGCGGATGTAGCAATGACTGCTCCGGGGCACTGCTTGGCAACCCAAAACCTGCAGGTGACTATTACGCCCAACGCCCGATTACCTTACCCCGACTTTACGTTCCCGAAAGGGGCTCTGACGGTCATCTCTGGCCCTTCTGGCTCGGGAAAGAGCACACTCTTACGAGCTCTTCTTGGACTTCAAAGTTATCAAGGTACCGTGTTACGCGCGAACGATGGTGACCAACCGATTGCCTACTTTTCGCAACAACCCTTTCTACTACCCGCGAGCATTCGCACTAACTTGTTTTTGTACAGTGATGACCCATCCGTTGACCCGCAACCCGTATTGCGGCGAGTCGGTCTTGATAAAGCCATTGCTGTTGCCGCTTCTGGTTTAGATACGATGCTAGGTGAGCGTGGGGCAGGCTTGTCCGGTGGTGAGCAACGACGGTTAGCTTTGGCTCGTTGTTTACTGAGTTCATACCCCTTGATCATTTTAGACGAGCCGACAGAAAACTTGGATGCCGAATCGGCGGATGTGATTAGACGCGAACTGGGTGACTTATGTAAATCTGGGCGGACGGTGATTGTTGCCAGTCATGATGAAGCACTCATCGCGTTGGCCGATCATCGTATCGAGCTCGATGGGGGAGGTTCGTATGTCTAAGCCTGCGGTATTTAAGCCTTGGTTTCGGGCTTTTAACGCACATCGCTGGCAGTGGTGGCTCGGGTTCAAGTTGGCGTTACTTACCGTCGTTTGTGGCATTGGACTTTTGGCTTTATCAGGCTGGTTTATTACGGCTTCCGCGATATTTGTTACGGTGAACATTTATGCACCGGGTTCTGGTATTCGCTTTTTCGCCGTGACGAGAACAGTCGCGCGTTATGTTGAACGTTTAGTTAATCATGACTTGGTGTTGAAAGTACAAGCGCGTTGGCGTATCGCTTGGTTCAAACGTTTTCAACGGCACGCCTATGAAGGCTTAGCACGTTTTCGAGTCGCGCAGGCGATTCAAGGTCTGACTCGCCACATAGAAGCAATGGATAACCTTTGGCTTAGACTGGCTATGCCAGCCTTTGCGGTAACCGCCGTTAGCTTATGTTTTATCGTTTGGTTTAGTTTTTATCACTGGGCGCTTGCTGGAATTGTTGTGGTTACAGGGCTGGGCGCTTACTGGTTGATATCTCGATTAGCACACTACTCGCTATTACAAGCGGTAAAGGTTGAGAAGTATCAACACCGTATACGCGCCCGTGGAATGGCACTTACTGAGTCACTAGAAGAAGTCATGGCGTGGAAACAGTTTGATAAGCAAAGCGAACGTATTACATATTATTCTCGAGAAACTGAACGTGCCTTTCAGTTTGAACAACGCCGCGCTCGCAAGATTAAGCTATTACTTGAGTGGCTGACACATGGAGCGGTTATAGGTATCTATTGGGTGGCTATTCAGTTGTTCATTGACCCAAACGCTCAGGTCAGTAGTGCGGAGGTGGTCATGTTATTGCTTGCCGCGCTAGCTTGGCAGGAGTTGTTACTTGAATTACCTCAACAATGGCAAAATTATGGACGTACTGCTCTAGCCAGTCGTCGCTTATTGGTAGAACAAACCAATAGTTCAGCAAAGGCGAAAGTCGTTGAGTCCGCGGATGCCTCGCTGCGGTGGGATAATGTCTCCGTGTATCGACAGTCACGCCAACTGTTTGCACCTATAAGCCTCCAAGCTGTTGCGGGCGAATGGGTATGGTTATCCGCCCCATCGGGCGAGGGGAAGTCAACACTTCTAAATGCAACGGCAGGTATGTACGCGAACTTTTCAGGTAAGATCGCAGTACCGAAATTATCGGAATTTAATTACCTGACTCAGCACACTGACATACTCGATGATACCGTATTTAACAACCTCACCCTGGGACGCCAACTGGATGAGCAGCGAATTTGGAAAGTGTTGGAGTGGGTTGAGTTAGCCGAACGTATTCGCCAAATGCCGGAGCAGTTAAATAGTCGTATCGGTGAGCTTGGGATTCGCTTATCGGGTGGCCAATATCGACGTTTGGCGCTTGCTCGTGCATTGCTTAAAGACGCGCCTCTGGTGATTTTGGATGAACCCTTCTCTGGCTTAGAAGTGGACTTAGCCGCTCGAATTACCGAGCGGCTGATGAATGAGTTGCCCCTATCTATCGTTTTGGTAGCAAGTCATCATGTGCCCGCATCGGTACGAGCTCATGATAGACACACGGTTATTGAGTTAGGTCACTGTTGAGCGCGTTTGCCAACGCGGATCGCGATAGGCTTCAGTTGACATAATATCTGCCAGTATTGCTATTGCGCGTTCAACTTCTTGGAATTGATTATACAATGGCGCAAAGCCGAAACGGATATAATTAGGTGCTCTGAAGTCAGCAATGACACCGCGTTCAATCAGTGCTTGGCAAATCTCATAGGCATTTGGATGAGCATAACTCAGTTGGCTGCCACGCTGTTCGGCATGCGACGGTGAAATGAGTTCAAAGTCGGATGACCAATCCTGAGCGGCTAAGCTCTGTTGAAAAGTGTGAGTCAGCTGCATTGATTTTGCACGCACCTGCGCTAGAGAAACATCATTAAAGCATTCGAGTGCAGCGTTTACTGCTTGCATTGAGATGACGGGGGGCGTACCCACTAACATTTGTCGAATGCCTTTAGCGCTTTGATACTTGGGCTCAAAAGCAAATGGGTTAAGGTGCCCAAACCAGCCTTGTAGCGGTTGTTTGAGTATTGCATGGTGACGCTGACTGACATAAACGAACGCAGGAGCACCAGGACCCGCGTTTAAATATTTGTATGTACAACCAATGGCATAGTCGACTTGCCATTGACTCAGCTGGATCGGCATGACGCCGGCGCTATGGGCTAAATCGGCTATCATTAAAGCACCCTGGGCATGAGCCGCTTGACTGAGCTGTTGCAAATCAAGTCGACGGCCTGTTCTAAAGTTGACCTCGGTTGCTAGAACCGCAACGGTACGTTCATCAACAGCGTCGACGAGCTCAGCTTCGTCAACCAGCTTGAGTTCACAGCGTTGCTGACCCAAAAACGATTCAACACCTTGGACCATGTATAAATCGGTCGGGAAGTTATCGCGAGTCGATAAAATAACGCGTCGCTTCTCACTTCCAACGGCATTAATCGCAGCACAGATAACCTTAAATAGATTGACTGAGATAGAGTCGCAACAAATGACCTCGTTACTTTGTGCGCCAATCAAATGGGCAATCTTGGCACCAACGATGGTGGGTAAGTTGACCCAATCGTGCTGATTCCAGCTCTTAATTAGGTCATTTCCCCATTGCTCGCGTGTAGTTTCATTGACTGTCTGTGCGACTATTTTGGGTAACGCGCCTAGTGAGTTACCATCGAAATATATCGTGTCATTAGGTAGCTCAAAGATTTCACGTTTATGGGCTAAGGGATCGTCACGATCAAGTCGCGCATAATCAATCTGATTCATTAAATACATCCTTAAGTAATTTCTCTACGCGGGTAAATGCGACAGTATCCGGGTGTAGCCAATCAAAGTGCCCAGCCCTTTTTTGTATGTATATTGACTGCGCTCGGTCGGTCAGCGCTTTTGACTGGTTTGGATCGACAATCGGGTCGTCGGCGCCATGAAGTAAATAAACGGGATTCAAAAAAGCGTGCTCGATTGGATTAGCCGCACGGTATTCGGTAGTACGTTCTTGCAACGAGCCTCCCATAAAGTGTTCGGTCACCGTTTCACAACTATTGCTACCCTGACTATATTGTTCGATATTACTGATAGCGGCCAATCCGATAATCGCTGAGAACGGGTGAGGTAGCTGATTATCCGTTGCGGCAAGTAAGGCGAGGTGGCCGCCCGCAGAATGACCCAAAATAGCGGTATTTGGCGCGGTAACGTTGGGTTTCTCAAGGATATGTTGAATGGCTGAACTGATATCTTGGTAACTGGTTGGCCAGCCGCCGCCATTACCCACGCGCCGATATTCAACGCCAAATACTTGATAGCCCAGCTTACTGAGGGCTGACATAAACGGGCGTGCGTGTTTGATATCGTAATCGCTTAACCAACATCCGCCATGAATAAACACGAGGTTACCTTGGCTGGGTTCAGATGGTCTCCATACTTCTATAAACTGACTATCGTGGTCGCCATACTTCAATACGGAGTCTGCTTCAGCGTACGGAAGTTCAGTAATTGTCGCATACGAGACAGGCATTACGACTTTTTCTTTTGCTGCAACAGACAGCGAGAGTATACAAGCGGTCAATAAGAGAACGGGATACCGAGTGAAATATGCTTTCATGTATGGCTTTTGCTTTTATATCGAATTGTGTTGCAAAAACCATACAACTTTGCTGTTAAGACTGCAACGACTGACGCCCAAACTCACGAATACTGGAACGCAGATCCTGACCAGAGGTCTCTTGGAAAACATTCAGACCAAATGCCGGTAAGATAGCTAATAGATGGTCAAAAATATCCGCTTGGATGCCCTCATATTCAACCCAGGCAATTGTATTGGTGAAACAATAAATCTCTAAGGGCAAGCCTTGTGCGGTGGGACTAAGTTGTCTAACCATTAACGTCATATCCTGGTGGATTTGCGGATGGCTTTGCAGATATTTTTGCACATAAGCTCGAAACGTACCGATATTAGTGACATTACGGCTATTAATAGGGTCATGTCCCTCACTCACTAATTGTTCATTCCACTGTTTAATATCTTGTTCTTTTTCGTTGAGATATTGACTCAGTATTTTGAATTTGCGAAGGCGGGTCTTATCTTCATCGCTCAAAAAGCCAATACTGGTTTGATCGATAAATAGACTGCGCTTGATACGACGACCACCGGCCTCTTGCATGCCGCGCCAGTTCTTAAATGATTCAGAAATGAGGCGCTTGGTAGGAATGGTGGTAATTGTTTTATCCCAGTTCTGCACTCTTACCGTGTGTAGTGCCATGTCGATGACGTCACCATCAGCATTTAACTGCGGCATTTCAATCCAGTCACCGACGCGGATCATGTCATTTGACGATAGCTGAATACTCGCAACAAATGAAAGGATAGTGTCCTGAAAAACCAACATGGTTACTGCACCCATCGCACCGATACCGGATAATAGAATAACCGGTGACTTATCAATTAATGCTGCGATGATAAGAATGGCCGCAATTAAATAAACCGCGATAGTGGCGATTTGTAAATAACCCTTAATGGGTTTTAAATGCGCATCGGGACGGCGGCTATAAATCTCATTTACACTACTCATTGCTGCACTAAAGGCACGAGCAATGGTGAGCACGATATAAGCGACAGCGACATTTTGGACGATGGTAATGACGGTATCGGATAACTCTGGAATCCAATGAATACCGGCTGTTAGTAGTAACGCAGGAACCACTTGAGAAAGTCGGCTGATAATCTTTTTAAGACCCACGCTTGGATCGCGTCCTAACTCGGTGCGTGATAATAGACGAGCGACACCGCGTAAAAGAATGTGTTTAGTAAAAAACTGTGCAAGCCAAACAGCAAGAGCAAGCAGAATGCAGGCACTCAGAGTATAGGCATAAGGGCGTCCGTCGGCCCATTCAATAAACCAATCCGGGTAATTCACTGACGTTTTTCAACCTCATTTTTCAGTTGTTTACGTAAACCTAAAAAGAAAATAATTTCAGTCACAACGAACAGTGGACCAATGGCAAGGCCCATTATGTCATCGACAAAAGCAGGTTTTTTACCTTCAAAGTAATGGCCAATAAATTGGAAAATCCAACCGATGATGAATAATGCAATACCAAATATTAACCACGCTGTGGTGGGTAAGGCGGCAAGTTCGCGACTTACTGACAACGCTAACCACAAAAGGACTGTCATGAGCAGTCCAAGGGGAATGTCGAGACGTATATAAAATACCACCGCAATGAATACGACTAAGTTGGCGGGTGTCAGTAGAAGATAGCCAACACTAAACTCTGGGCGGCTCAGTAAGGTTAATATAGCGACCACAATTAGTGGAATACCAATGAGGTGAGTCAGTATATTGCGCGGATCACGATGATACTTTGCGTACTGTGCTAAGTGATCGACAAGTGAACGGCTCATAGAGTGACCTTTTTAATCGTATTGAATTCGAATAAGAGTGCAACGAAGCCAAGCTACTGTCAATTACAAAAGCTTGTTAGACTTTGCCTTATCAGGATGTATCTGAAAGGAGTAGTAGATGTCTCACGATACGAGTTTAATTAATAAGCAACGCCAAGATTTATCAACATTCGAATCGGTTTGGTTGTTCGGTTATGGCTCCTTAATCTATAAGGTTGATTTCCCATATATCGAACGTAAGCCTGCTACCATTTCGGGCTGGAGTCGCCGGTTTTGGCAAGGTTCACACGATCACCGTGGTACGCCCGAATCACCCGGTCGTGTACTCACGTTAATTGAAACGCCGGGAGAAACCTGTACAGGCATGGCTTATCGAGTATCGCCTGCCGTTTTCGAACACTTAGATCATCGAGAGAAAAATGGCTATCTCCGCTTTTTTACGCCCATGCAATTTCAAGACGGTAGTCAAGAGGATGGTCTTGTATATATCGCTAGTAGCGACAATGCGGCCTTCTTAGGCGAAGCGCCACTTGATGAAATCGCGACACATATTGCTAAAAGTCGAGGCCCAAGCGGGGACAATAGTGAGTACCTACTTAAGCTTTCAGATGGACTTCGTCAGCTGGGAGTTAAAGATCCTCACGTTGAAGGCATTCGCTATCATCTCGAGATGCTACAGGCGACTTAGCACTCGGAATGCTGGCGCACAAACGGCAATCACCTTGTTCTGGCGCCGACCTTTCGATATAACGAAGCTTGTGACTTGCAGATTCTCGATTGGCTGATACTTGATAAACGCGATCTCGATTGGCCATTATGCTCTTACCTACGTTTGTTAACTGTCCGTTGGACAATAAAGGCGGTAGAGGAGTTCCATAATGGTCTTTGTATTACCATCGCAAAGTTGGTAATAAATGTACTTACCTTCTCGACGCGTAGCGACTAATGATTGTTGACGCAAACGATTTAAATGTTGCGATAACATGGGTTGATGAATATCTAGTTGCTTTTCAATTTCGCCCACTGAGTACTCTTTTTCGCTGAGTAAACATAGAATGAGCAAGCGATCGGGGTGAGATAGCAACTGCATCACTTTCGCAGCCTCTTGAGAGGAAGTCTTTAATGTTTCCGGATTCATAACTTTAATACCATCAGGATGAACGCGCTCAATAATAGCAAACACGAATGCTTGCGCTAGTTATTTATATTATCAACGAGTTCATTTAAAGGTTTAGCGGGATGAATGTATCGACCTTGGTATAAGTCAAATTTTAGGGCTCTTGCTTGTTTCAATTGTTGCTCGGACTCGACGCCCAGAGCGTGTACTTTTATTCCGGCGCGATGAGAGAGCTCAACAATTCCGTCCACGATGGCATAACCACGTTCGTTATCGAGCTTTTTAATAAAGTCATGTTCGACTTTAATCGCAGAAATCGGAAACTCTCGCAAATAAGTCAGTCCTGCAAAGCCTGCGCCAAAGTCATCAATAATCAGCGAGAAACCTGCTTCAGTCAGCCGGCTCAATGTTTGCCGAAGCTCATCAGATGGATCTATCAACGATGCTTCTTTCAGTTCGAAACAAAAATGTGTGTTTGTTTCAGACAACTGATGCGAGAATTGAACCATATCTGAAACGAACGCATCATCTAACTGCTCTGCGAATACGTTGACAGCGATATTACGTTTACCCTCAGCATTCACTGGAATCGATGGAAGGTCGTCGATAATACGTTGAATAGCCCAGGTGCCAAGTTTTTGTTTGGTCACTGTGTCGCAAAGTGGAAGAAAATTGGCGGCTGCAATCACACCTTCCTCTTCGTGATTCCATCTTAACAGAGCCTCGTACCCCTGAGCTTGCAGATTTGAATCACACATCGGTTGATAGTAAATCTCGAATTGTGACGCTTCTATGGCATCATGCAACTGTTGCTTCACCAATAGTTGTGACAGTGAGTCACTTGCCATTTCCTGGTTAAAAATAACTTGGCACGCGCTCGTTTGTCGACGTGCGCGTTGCAATGCGGAACTGGCATACGAGAGCAACTCGGCTGCTGTTAAACCATCTAAGGGATAAGTACATGCACCAATATTAGCGGACGCTTTTATTTGTTTGTGCTGTTCAATTAAAATTGGCTTGTTAAGTGAGTTCATCAAGTTATCCATCAGGTCTTGTAAAGCCATATATTCCTTAATACCTGACAATAAAACCCAAAAGTCATCACCCCATGCGCAGTACAAAAATGCGTTTTCGGGAAGCGCCTGTTTAAAGCGCTGCGCGACTCGTTGTAATACGCGATCGCCGTCATCCACGCCGTAAGACTCATTGACTTTGTGGAACTCGCGAATATTGATATTAAGTACCGCAACGAGCTCATTATCTGCTGCTGTTTCAAGTGCATTTTGAAGATCAAGCTTCAGTTGCTCGATATTGGGTAACCCGGTCAAAGGCTGTAAGTAGGCGATCTGTTTGAGTCGTCGACGCTCCAAAATGAATGCAGACAGATCAATTAGCGTGACGAAGCGAACGCTCCCTTGCTTATCTTCGCTGATTTTCAGCAGACCTTGTAGTGACTGTTGACTAGGTCGATTAAACTCGACTAAATACTCAACGCCTGTCGCTAATAGCGGGCTCTCGTTATCACTGTTTAACGGAGAAATAAAATCTAAAATATGATGAGCATTAGGCAGACTATCGGTCAGGCCCACTAAATTACGAAAATTATTGTCGGCACGAACGATACAGTCGTGCTCGTTGAGTTCGGCAAAGCCCATAAGTTCACGTTGAGTAACTGCTTTGCTGTCGCGCATCCAAGTTAAGTCTTGGCTCATGTCGGTCCACTGACCAGCAATTTTGGTGTCATCGTCGTTGAAGGTGCGAAGTTCGTCGCGTAGCCATATATAATTGCCATGCTTAGAACGAAAACGATAGCGATGAACGAACGTCTTGTTGGCTTCAACTTTACTAATAGCGCTTAGCGTGAGCGCTCTATCTTCAGGATGAACATTGTCGAACCACCAATTGGGGCTTAACGCTTCTTGTACCGTATAACCAAGGATATGAGATATATTGGCGCTGACATAGGCAGGTCGAAAATTGCCGTTTTGTTTATGTAATTCATAAATGATGGTGGCACCCTCATCGAGCTGACTTAGCGACGGGTGCAACGCGGAGAAAGTCGCCTTAGAGGCGCGTAATGCTTGCCATATAAAAAATGCAGACTCAGCGATAATGGCTAAACCGAGGCACAAAATGCCCATGTGTAACATCTGCATATCAAATGGGAATAGGTAAAATAGGCTTATCGCGACAATGGTAATCACCGCGGTTGTTATCGCATACGCAGCCAACCAGCGAGAGTGTGCACTATCGATCTTTTCTTTACTGGTTCTTTCTATCGGATTCTTGCCCATGGGATATCATCTTTAGCTGTAGGTTTACTTAAGATTGAGCCTTGCAACTCATCACATCCAATATGTTTAAGTAATAAAAGTTTGGCGCGATTATCGACGCCCGTTGCGATTGTTTTTAGACCACGAGAGCGTGCCATTTTGATCATTGAAATTAATGTTCGCTTTTTGTCACTATTTGATGTCGCCTGTAGCACTAAATTTTCAGAAAGCTTTATTGCATCAACCGGTAGGACGAAAATACTCTGAAGTGTGAGCTGACCTTCACCAAACTGATCGGCAATGACAGTAACGCCCATTGAACGCAATTTTTTTAAATACACTTTAGCCTGCTCATTGATACGTACGAGCGATCTCTCACTCACCTCTAAGCTGAGGCTAGAGGCTGGGAACTTAGTCTGATTAAGTGATTTTGCAACCGCGTTTAAGATTGCCGGCTCAAGAATATCGTTTAAAGTGATATGCAGCGATAGGCGAACAATAAAATCTTTTTTTATCCATTGAGATACGTCATTAAAAGCTGTTTTAATCATCCAGCCGGTAAATTGCTTGGCGAGTGATGCCTCTTCGATGAGCGGTTTGAAGTCCTCTGGTGATAAATAACCGCGTTGGTTGTCACGCCATCGAACAATGGCTTCTAGAACAGAGAAATAGCCAGAATTGGTATTGAGGCGTGGCTGATAATAAAGCTTGATGTTTTCGTTTTCGATAGCCGATAAAAGCTGTTTTGATAGTGGCTCATCTTGGTCATTAACGAGGTCATTATCTTGATCTAAAAATGAAAACACTTGGTTATTCTCTGCGGCACTATAACCATGCTGATGTGCGTCATGAATGACAACATTGGCGTTGTCCTTTACGTTCTCTCGCTTAACACGAAGAACACCTGCTGATGTATCTAGCCTGAATTCGTTACCGTCAATAACAATGGGCTGTCTGAGTAATGCTTGCAGTTTCTCTTGCAACTCTTCTCGTGAATGTTCTGTATTGGCATGGAGTCCAACTAACTCATTAGTAGCTGTCTGGCCAATTTCCGCTGAGCTACCGAGCGCCTCTTTTAACTGTCGAGCGAGTTCAGCGACGATTTTATCGGCCTTTTGATGTCCTACTTGATTGCGAAGTTTATCAATGTTTTTCAACCGTAAGTTTATGATATCCATTAACGCATCTGCAGGGGCTGCGGTCTCTTTTGACCACTCATTAATCTGTTCCAGTAGCGCATCGTGATTGGGGAGTGCTGTTCCATGAAACGTCTTTTTGGCCTTATTCTCGAGATGATGGAGCTGTTGAACTGAGCGGCTAATAAGGCCAGTTATAAGCGGAAGCAGCGTGAGCATCAATAACCGCAAAGGCCAATCGATTATCGCTTCGGAGTGATTGTTAAGTTCCGTGGGGAAAAACATCGGGGTGAGCATTAACCCCGTAACGAAACCACCTAAAGCACCAATACGAGGTCCAAGCAATAAGCCTGCAAATATAAGTGGAAAATAAATTAAATGTTCAAAAACTCTGGGCAGTCCCCCAGTATACTCAATTAACTGGATACATGCGGTTACTAAGACAGCGATCAAGAAACCGCTGAATACCTGCTTCTCAGCATTTAGTTCGGTGAATTCAACGAGTGTTTCTCGGCACCAAGTCGCAAAACTGTATGGGTTTGATGTATTGTGCATGAGTATCCATATGTGTGCGCTCATCGCACTATCTTAAGCGTAAATCATTTACTAATATGGGACCGGCTAACCTCACAAGCTTCTATCAATTGGGACGATTATGCAAGACAAATTGGAAACTCGCTCATTCTTACTTATGTTGCTCGCGGTGAGCATCGCTTTTGCACTGATTCTTAAGCCATTTTGGGCGTCAATTTTCTGGGCATGCGCGGTTGCTGTTATCTTCTATCCGTTACAGATCCGGCTGAAGCGTATGCTAGGAAGACGCAGTAATCGCGCCGCCTTACTCACGCTGCTAATCGCTACGGTCATTGTGGTTATTCCTGTTCTTTTGGTGGCTTACTCGTTTATTCAAGAGGGCGTGCAACTTTACCAAAAGCTGTCATCCGGCGATGTGAGTATTGCGCAAATCGTCGATAAAATTGAGAAGGGGTTGCCGTTTTTGCCTGACTTACTCGCTCGCTTGGGTATTGATATAGAATCACTCCCTGAGCGCATATCGCAATGGGCAATGAGTGCGAGTCAGTTTTTTGCGCAAGAAGCGCTAGTGGTCGGTCAGAATACATTTGGCTTTGTGATGAACTTGGGGTTGATGCTTTATTTGACCTTCTTTTTATTGCGTGATGGTAATAAGTTAATCCGCTTGATGGTACGTGCACTGCCGCTAGGCGATGAGCGAGAACATCAGCTATTTAAGAAGTTTGCGGAGGTTACTCGAGCCACCGTTAAAGGCAATATCGTCGTTGCGATGGTTCAAGGTGCGCTCGGCGGTGTTATTTTTGCATTGCTAGGCATTCCGGCGCCCGTGTTATGGGGTGTAGTCATGGCATTTTTATCACTCATTCCAGCCGTCGGTGCGGGTATTGTCTGGCTCCCTGTATCGGTCTATTTGCTAGCAACAGGGGCTACGTTCGAGGGCATCGTATTGGTACTTTACGGACTCATTATTATTGGCCTAGCGGATAACGCCTTGCGACCGCTTTTAGTCGGCCGTGATACCAAACTGCCTGACTATGTTGTATTGTTTTCGACATTAGGTGGGCTGAGCTTATTTGGTATCACAGGTTTTGTCATAGGTCCGCTGATAGCGGCTCTATTTTTGGCATTTTGGGATATGTTCACGCATGAGTTTAATATTGGTTCTTAAACGAAAGGTCGGTGGTAACCACCTTCGATACCTTGTTTACTGAGAACCCACTGCCAAAGTTGAATGTCGCGGGCGCGGAATGCGCCTGCGCATGACAGCAAATAATATTTCCACATGCGATAAAATGTTTTTTCGTAGTCACCCTCGAGTTGAGGCCAAGCCGTATCGAAGTTTTCGAACCAACCCATAAGAGTTTTATCGTAGTCGGCACCAAAGTTGTGCAGATCTTCACAAACAAACCGTTGTTCTAGTGCTGCGCCGATTTGAGCGATGGAGGGGATTTCTCCGTTAGGAAAAATATAACGACTTATCCACGGATCAGCCGCTGTATCCGAGACGTTCTTACCAATAGTGTGCAGTAAAAACAAGCCATCATCTTTCAGGCACCGCCGGGCAACATCCATGTAATCTTCATAGTTCTTCTGACCGACATGTTCAAACATGCCCAAGCTGATGATGCGGTCAAAAGACTCGTCGAGATCGCGGTAGTCTTGCAAACGAAACTCGACAGGTAGGTCTTTGCAGCGCTCCTCGCCTAAGCGCACTTGCTCTTTTGATATCGTGACACCGACACACTCAACGCCGTAGTTTTCCGCTGCATACTGCATAAAGCTGCCCCAGCCACAACCGATATCGAGTATCCTCATACCCGGTTTGAGCTGCAGCTTTTGGCAACTGAGCTCTAATTTATCGCGTTGCGCCTCGTTGAGGTTATCAGCGTCGCGCCAGTAACCACAGGTATACACCATGCGTTCGTCCAACATGGCTTGATATAATTTATTGCCGATATCGTAATGTTTTTGTCCGACTTCCCAAGCGCGCTTATCGTCTTGTAGATTAAATAAACGACTTTTCAGTGAATGGAAAATTAGGCGCGCCGGATTGACTTCATCTTGCACGCCGGAACGTAATAACCTATGGAAAAACTGGTCTAAACGCTCAGCATCCCATAGCCCCGCCATATAGGTCTCTCCAAGCCCTAAATTGCCACGTGACAACACCTGATCAAAGATGTTGTCATCGTGTACCTGCATATCCCACGGGTGTGAACCGTTAATTTGAATGCCGGCTCGGTTGAGTAGTTCGCTACAGTATTCTTTTGATGATGCCATGAGACTTAACCCTTACGTATTAAGTATTTCTTAACTTAACAATGGAGTAGGTCACAGGCAAATGTTGATTCACTAACGCTTTGTTGAGCCCGTAAACTCTGGATAGGCTTCGACACCGCATTCACTGATATCACCGCCCAGATACTCCTGCTCCTCGCTCACACGAATACCCACTGTGACTTTTAACAGATACCAGATAACCAGACTAGCGACAAATGTCCAACCAAAAATCGCCGCCGCGCCGAGCAGTTGAACCGACCAAGTTGCGCTCGCATCAGTCAAAGGGACAAGCATTAAGCCATAAAAACCTACCACACCATGTACGGACAATGCGCCGACTGGATCATCAATACGAAGACGGTCGAGTGAGATAATTGATATGACGACGAGTACACCCGCGCTTGCGCCGATAATCGCGGCGGTGTAGGGCTCCGGTGTTAAGGGTTGAGCAGTAATCGCGACTAAGCCGGCCAATACCCCGTTTACAATCATTGTCAGATCCGCTTTGCGCCAAATAAAAACAGTGATGAGCAGTGCACCTATTGCCCCAGCTGCTGCTGCCGTATTGGTGTTCACGAATACTTTTGCCACTGCATTTGCATTTTCTATGTCATGGATGGCCAACTGTGAGCCACCGTTAAAACCGAACCACCCAAACCAGAGAATTAATGTACCTAACGCCGCTAACGGCATGTTAGCGCCGGGAATAGCGGTCGGCTTGCCGTCCTTATATTTACCTCGTCGAGCGCCTAATAATAGAACACCCGCAAGCGCTGCTGATGCACCTGCCATGTGAACAATACCCGAGCCCGCAAAGTCGACAAAGCCGGCTTCAGCCAGAAATCCGCCTCCCCAGCTCCAGCTACCTTGAAAAGGATAAATAAAGGCTGACAGAACGACGGCAAAAATAAAGAACGCCAGTAATTTCATACGTTCAGCGACTGCACCAGAAACAATCGACATAGCTGTAGCGACAAACACACTTTGAAAGAAAAAGTCAGCATTGTCGGCGAAGTTGTCGGTACCACCAGCGCCATACATGAGAGTGTAGCCCATTATCAGGTAGGCGATACAGGCGAGCGCAAAAAGGACAATATTTTTAGTGAGTATTTCGGTGGTGTTTTTACTGCGTACTAAGCCTGCTTCTAGCATTGCGAAGCCGGCTGCCATCCACATGACTAATGCGCCTGACAACAAAATATATAGTGTATTTAATGCGTACTCTGTACTTGCGAGTGAAGTTGCATTCATCACGTATTCCTCCTAGCTACAGGGCTTCTTGGTCGACTTCACCGGTACGAATGCGTACACAGTGTTCGAGATGCGTCACGAAAATCTTGCCATCGCCGATGTTGCCGGTGTGGGCGGCTTCAGAGATGACCTCAACAGCCCGCTCGAGTTGGTCATCACTGACAGCAAGCTCTAGACGAATTTTGGGTAGAAAATCGACACGGTATTCAGCACCACGATAGAGTTCGGTATGACCTTTTTGACGACCAAACCCTCGTACTTCCGCGATCGTCATGCCGGTACAGCCGATATCCGCGAGTGCTTGTCGCACATCGTCTAATTTGAATGGCTTTATTAAAGCGGTAATCATTTTCATAACAGCTCTCCGTTAATGTAGATAAATTGTTAATACAGAATTCGTGCCAGTAATTAAATCAAGTTAAAACAGAGGGTTATGAATATCTTTGGGAAGAGTGCTCGCTAAGAAAGCATGGTTATGGTGCAGATGCACTTCGAGGGTGCAGTTAAACAAAAGCAAATTGAGTTGAACCGAAGTTACGCAACAGGGATACTTGTATCATGCAACAGCGAAGTAGAGGACTGTACAAATGTTGGTAGGTAATCGCACCAGTGATTTAGTAGGGCAGACGGATTTGTTACGAGTGCACTCACTTTCAGAGCGCAGTGGCAGTAATATTTATTTAAAGTGTGAGTTTCAAAACCCTGGCGGCTCAATTAAGGATCGTGCTGCAAAGCAGCTGATAGAAGACGCTATGGAACGTGGTGAATTGAAGCCGGGTATGACAGTGGTCGAGGGGACTGCAGGCAATACCGGTATTGGGCTGGCATTAGTTGCCAAATCATTTGGTCTTAAAATGCTTGCGGTTATGCCCAATGATCAATCGCCAGAAAAAGAGCGCATGATCGCGCTACATGGCGGGCAACTTAAAACGGTTGATCCAGTCCCCTTTAAAAACCCTAATCATTTTTATCATACGGCACGTCGTATCGCGGAAGAGCGTGATGACTGTTGGTGGGCTAATCAGTTCGAGAATACGAGTAATGCGCGCGCTCACTATTTGCATACAGGACCAGAAATCTGGCAACAACTGAATGGTAACATTGATACCTTTGTTTCCGTTGCGGGTACGGGCGGCACCATCGGTGGTAACAGTCGTTATTTCAAGGAGAAAAACCCGAATATTGATGTCTGGCTTGCTGATCCGGACGGCTCTGGGATTTTTGAGTTTTTGCGAACCGGCGAGTATGTTTCGAACGGTAGTTCAATGACTGAAGGCATTGGCATCATGCGCTTGGTGGATAACTTTAAAGAAGCGCGTATCGACCATGCTGTTAACTTACCCGATCAAGATCTCATTAGTATCTCACGGTATGTGCGTGAGCAAGATGGAATCGTCTTAGGAAGTAGCTCAGCACTTAACCTGGCTGCTGCTTATGCAGCGGCGTTGAATGGTCAACGAGGACGTAACATTGTGACGTTCGCTTGCGATCTGGGCGAGCGCTCAGCCAGTAAACTCTACAACGATGATTATCTCAAGCAAAAGGGTTTAACTATTGAACCTGAGCCGATTGAACAGTTAACCGAGCGTTATCAGCATTTAGGTGATCGTCTTATCGAGGTCAATTGGTCAGGAGATGACTCATGAAGTGGATGCCAATGGTCGCTGGACTGGCGTTATCGTGGTCTTTATCGGTCTCAGCACAAGCGGATAACTCGACTGAACAGTTGTCTGTCGAACCCGTCATTGTCCCCGAGTTCATCGATATTGCCCATCGTGGTGCGTCAGGCTATCTACCTGAGCATTCTCAGGCAGCAACCGTTATGGCTCACGCCTTAGGCGCGGACTATATAGAGCAAGATGTGCAGTTGAGCCGCGACGGTAAGGCTGTCGTCTTGCATGATGCCCAACTTGATGCGGTAACGAATGTCGCCGAAGTTTTTCCCGAGCGGCATCGCCCCGATGGCAGTTATTATGTGGTCGACTTCACACTTAATCACTTAAAGCAGCTAAGACTGACTCCGCGGCGCAACAGCGAAGGAGCGGCGCGTTTCCCCGGTCGGTTTCAAAATAGCCAGGTCGACTTCAAAATTCAAACTTTGGCTGAGTCACTGAATCTGATTCAGGAACTTAACCAAGTCAGAAATAAGAACACGGGTGTTTATATTGAGGTAAAAGCCTCTCGTTGGTATCGTGATCAGGATTATGATCCGTTGGCGGAGGTAATGAGTGTACTGAGCAAAAACGGTTACTCCGATCAGCAACAAGCGACACCTATCTACCTCCAGTCGTTTGACCCCGAAACCCTTAGGCGAGTGAAACGAGAATTTCATTGTGATTTTCCGTTGGTACAGTTGATCGCCGACAATGCTTGGGGCGAGACGCCTATTGATTACGATGCACTGAGAACTTACGCGGGCTTAGAGTCCTTAACTTCTTATGTCGATCATGTTGGTCTGTGGATAGGCCACGTGCTCAAGGAAGTTAAAGACGGCCAACCTGTTTGGACTGATGTGCTCACGAATGCCGAAAAAGTAGGGCTTAAAGTGCACGTTTATACATTGCGCGCTGATCAATTACCTCAAGGGGTGGAATCACTTAAGCAATTAAGAGGTTGGTTAAAAGAAGCCGGTGTACAAGGCGTATTTAGTGACTTTCCGGATCAAAAGTAAGCCGCATTTTTAAACCATCCGTACCGTCATCATAGTAGTCGACCAGTATATCAACGGTCTCGAACCCCAACGACTGGTAAAGTTGGATGGCTTGCTTGTTATCCAACTTCACCTCTAATGATAATCCATGCCGACATTGTTGACGTTGTGCTTCAATCACTTCGTTAACTAACCGCTTAGCTACGCCTCGGCCGCGAAACGCGGGCGCGACAGCAATGGAATAAATACGTGCATAGCGACTATTACGTCGAGTTAAAATGACCGCATAACCTGCCAGCTGTTCTTCACTGTCTTTGGCAAGCAAGATGGAGGCAGCAGGACTTTGCAGCAGACGTATAAAGTTGCGTCGGCTGATACGAGAGTAATCAAAAACTTGATTCTCGAGCTCGACAAGCGCAGTGATATCACTGCGCTGGCAAGGATGAATCGTAATACTGCAGTTAGTGCTCATCTAACCGACGCCCAAAATCAGCCATAATTAATCGGTACAATTCATACCCAAGCAACTTGTCTTCAACACCGGACTCGATAGATGGGTTGTCGTTGATTTCAATGATCACGGGGCCTTTTTGCGTCATCTTCACATCAACGCCGTAAAGCCCATCACCAATCAGCTTGGTTGCTTGCAATGCGAGCTTAACCACCTCTTTGGGTGCTTGATGAACGCCATAGGTTTCAAAAGAGCCACTTTTAGCTCGGCTTGATTCACTATGGTTATAGATTTGCCAGTGATTGCGTGCCATAAAGTACTGGCATGCGTATATCGGGCGGTTATTGAGTACACCAATGCGCCAGTCGTACTCGGTTTTTAAAAATTCTTGAGCTAATAGAATAGTAGACTGCTCAAATAAGCGTTCCGCCGCCGCCTTAAACTCAGCCTCATCTTCGACCTTTTCTACGCCGATAGAAAACGAGCCATCCGGAATTTTTAATACCACCGGATAACCGAGTTGTTCGCCCAGTTCTTTATAGTCGATATCAGACTGCAACAATAGCAACTCGGTCTTAGGTGTCGCGACATGATGCTTATCAAGCAGTTCCTTTAGAAATACTTTATTGGCGCATTTCACGATCGAATCGGGGTGGTCGATGACGACCATACCGTTTGCTTCAGCTTTTTTTGCAAAGTGATACGTGTAATGGCTGATCTTAGTTGTCTCGCGAATAAACAGCGCATCAAATTCAAGCAACCGGTTGTAGTCATCCACGGTGATAAGTTCCGCTTCAATGTCACATTCTTTGGCGGCTTTGATAAATAAGTTGAGTGCTTTTTTATCGCTCGTCGGGATAGCTTCATCAGGGTTATAAAGAATTGCTAAATCATAGCGATATTCTTTTTTGGCGCGAGCTTTACGCCAAACGCGTTTATTAAATAAGTCCAATGACTCGCCAAATAAAGTTTGCTCGTCATCATTCAGGTCAGCAAGCCGCCCAGCGCTTAAGGACTGAATCAGCCAGCGATCATTTTCCTTGATGAAGTTAATATTAATAATTGGGCACGGATACCGATCAAATAGTTGTCGCGCCAAGTGCTTTAACGGCTCGACCGATGTTTGTCCGAAACAGACGACGAGCTGCATACTACTGCCAGCCTGCTTAGCAAGGTACTTGCTTGCTGCCTTATCGACCGGGTTTGCTAACAGCTGATAATGATTAAAGTTGTTTAGATCATTGATGGTGTTAACCGATGGCAACACGCGCTGTCCACGCGCTTCTGCTAGCAAGCTGACATAGTAGCCTGTTGATAGATAACTTAGGTCGTCACATAAGTTAAGAATGTGACTTTTGCCCGCAGCCGGTGTTTGCAGGTACTCATTGGCTGTTAGCAATGATTGACTCGGATAATACGGTTGCCAATCGCTTATATCATTGATAATTAATTGAACTTGTTGTTGCATGAGTGGGTATATCTCTTTAATGAAAAGCTTTTATAAAAACATAACAGCTTATTTGCTTTAGGCACGAATCAAACACTATATTAGTTAAAAATAATTCAAAAGGATGTCGCCATGCTTACGTTATTAGCGCGAATATTGAAAGCGCTAAACTCAGAAACTAGCGCCCGCTCATTGGCCATTGCGGTGGTGCTGGGCATGTTTCTAGGATTAACGCCACTATGGCGTGTTCATAACTTAATTATCTTACTTGCAGCCTTGATTTTCCGAGTCAATTTATCACTGTTTTTGGTCTCGTTCGCTGTGTTTTCGGGGCTCGCCTATTTACTCGATCCGATGTTTCACAGTTTTGGCGAATCTATACTCAGAGCCGACAGTTGGCAAGCAATTTATGAAGCTGTTTACGCGACAGCCATTGGACGTGTTTCAATGTTTTATCACACGATTACTATGGGAAGCTTTATTTTCAGTCTCATCGTTAGTCCCATCGTTTGGGGGACGACTTACTACATCGTGATTAATTACCGCAAACGGATTCAGGCAACGTTTAATAAGCTAAAAATCGTGCGCGTTCTCAAGGGGAGCCGACTGTGGCAAGTATATTCGGATTTAAGAGGTTGATATGAGTAAGAGTATCATTAGATGGCCTGGGCTCGGCGCGTTTTTTGTTGTGTTAGGCACTCTGGTTTTATTGTCTTGGCTATTTTTAGACACCATTTTGAAATTTACGTTTGAACAGACTCTCGGACGCTTGAACGGTGCTGAAGTGAATGTAGCGGAGGTGTCTCACCAGTGGTCACCTGTCCGGTTGACGTTGACAGGGGTGCAAATTACTGACCCTAATCAGCCAGAATTAAACCGTGTGCAGGCTGAACGTATCAGTGGTGATGTGAGTCTGAGCGAGCTAATTCTTGGTCGTGTATTAATGGAACAGCTCGACGTAACCGGCGTACGTTTGGCACAAAAACGTGAGTCACCCGGTGAGGTCTATGTATCTATTAATAAAGATCAGGTCAAAAGTTGGGCTTCGGATGGTTGGTCGTCAGTTAAGGCTAAACTGCCTTCGACCGATGAGATTGTCGCGCAAGTCGGTTTGCAGACTGAGGACGTGATCGCGACGGCTAAGCAAAAGGTTAAGCAACAAGAGACTGAATTTAAGCAAGCTCGCGATCAGTTGCCTAAAAAGGAAAAAATTGAACAATATAAACAGCAAATAGAACAACTGACATCGGGCAAGGTTGAAGGACTCGGTGATATTGCCGAGCGTAAAAAGCAACTCGATGAGTTGAAACAACAAATTCGACAAGATAAAGAAGCAGTTGCGCAATTTAAAGAAGAACTCGAGCAAAGCATTGATACGGTGAAGACTCAGCTCAGCGAAGTGAAAGCGGCGCCGGGTAACGATATCGACCGTATTCGATCGTTCTTCCAGCTCAATGAGACGGGTATTCAAAATGTGACAGGCTTATTGCTCGGTGAGGAAGCCAAGAAATGGAGTCATTATGTGTTACTCGCCTATGAGCAGATTGCACCGATGCTTGCACGGGCAGATGATAGTCAAACCATTGAAAAAGCGCGTGGTATGGGCGAGAACATCAGTTTTGCCGAGCAGGATGCAGCGCCCGAATTATTAATCAAAAAGGCACGCACGGAGATTCTGATTGCAGGCACAAAAGTGGATGTCAACTGGGAAAATATTACTTATCAGCATGACTTATTGGGTCAGTCTACGACTTACCAAGCCCGTGCAGATAATGCATCACTGTGGCGCTCATTTAACTTGAATGGTGAGCTAGCGCTGTTGCCCAGTGGGATTGACGCAAAACAGCAGTGGCAGTTAAAAGGTGCACAGTTGAGTAATATCGGCCTAGTTAATAACAGTGAGATAGCGGCATCACTCATTTCTTCGGTGCTAGATAGCGACGGCTCAGTGCGGGTGAAAGGCAATGAACTCGACGGTTCAGCACTGGTTAAATTGCTTGATTTAAAAGTCGATGCGTCAGGAACGAGCAAAATTACTAAGGCGATTGCTAACGCCTTGGGTCAACTTAATCGGCTCGATGTGAATACTGAGGTGGGCGGTAGTATCGTGAGCCCGAATCTCTCGCTGAATTCCGATTTAGACGATCAGCTTGGACAAATGCTCTCGCAAGCGGCACTCGGCGAGGCTTCAGAAAAACTGCAGTCGATTAAGCAAGACTTGATGGCAAAAGTTAACGAGCAAATGGGCGGTGAAGAAGCATTCTTGAATCAGCTCGGTGACTGGCAAGGGCAGTCCGACAGTTTAGATAAGCAACTCGAGGAGCTGCTTAAGTCTAAAATTGAGGATTCCTTGAAAGATAAGTTGAAGGGCCGCCTGTTCGGCGGCTCCTAAATATTATTGGTTCAAAAACTGCGCTAACTTAGCGGCTTTTGATTGAATCGAGAAAAGACCATTGAGGTGGCCCCATGGCCCCTCGATGTATTCTAGCTCTGACTGTTTACCCAGATCGTTTAACATCGCATTGGCATGCTCAGCCATGTACGGCATGAGCAATAAGTCATTACTCGACGGCAAGAATAGCGACTTCGCTGTTACATTAGCTAACCCCTGTTCTAAGGTTTTTTTATGGCCTGCAATAAAAAGCTGGTTAGCCCTTACCAAATAGAGAATATGGTTGGCATCAGCTAAGGGGGCACGTGCCCGGCTGCTGTCGAATAACCACTTTGCCGCTGGTAGTTGATTGTTCACGGTTTTAAGTCCATCGGCAGGCAACGTCGGTTGCTGAGGGGCACTTTGATTGAAGATCTCGGGGTGCATAGCGCCATGGGTAATCATCGCCTGCGCCATAGTGACGCCATCAAGTGGAGCGTCATGATCGTAATAATCACCGCCACGCCAGTTCGGGTCTAGCTTTATAGCTTGTGACCACATTTCGAGCCCGGCAATGGTCCACGCATCCATTTTTGCGGTGCCGATGACCGAAACCATCCGGTCGACCCAGTTTGGATAGGCGGATGCCCATTCGATAGCCTGCAGTGAGCCCATGGATGCACCTACTACGGCGTGGAGTTTGTTAATTCCTTTTGACTCAAGCAATGCTTTTTGCACGTTGACGAAGTCGCGAATAGTGACCACAGGAAAATCAAGACCGTAGGGCTTGCCTGTATCTGGGTTGATACTGGCCGGTCCGGTGGTAATGACACTCGGTAGATTCGGGTAAGCGTTAACTAAAGAATCGACACTTACGACGTAGAATTTATTGGTATCGATTGCCTTCCCAGGACCAATAATGGCATCCCAGTAGCCCGCTTGCGGATCATTAGGCGTATATTTTCCCGCCGCATGACTGTTGCCAGAAAAGAAGTGAGTAATAAGAATTACGTTATCTTTAGCCTCATTAAGCTCACCGTAAGCCTCCCACCCGACAGAGACATCCTTGATGGTTTCTCCTCCCACCGTGGTGTAGTTGTCCATTTGAAAGCTTTGTTTCTCTACGAGCAGCGGTTCTTGCGCCTGCGTGATTGAAATAAACAAACCACAGAGCGCAACGAGGCTCAGCTTGGCAGTTTTTAGTGTACTCATGATGCATTCTCCAGTAAGAAATTTTGATACTGTGTTCTAAGGTCAGTTTTGAGGAGTTTACCCGTACCGGTGTGCGGTAACTGTTCGACGAGCAAAATAGCGTCAGGCATCCACCAACGTGCAATTTTCCCGGTCAAGAAGTCTTTGATTTCTGTTTCATCAATTGTTTTACCCGCATTAGGCACGATAAGTAGCAATGGGCGTTCATCCCACTTAGGGTGTTTAACACCAATAACACAGGCTTCATTCACTGCGGGGTGTTGGCTGGCAATATTTTCGATATCAAGCGAGCTTATCCATTCACCGCCGCTTTTAATGACATCCTTCTTGCGGTCAACGACTTTCATAAAGCCCTCTGGATCAATTACGGCAATATCGCCTGTCGCTAACCAACCGTCTGGGAAGCTTGTCAGATCATCGTTGCGAAAGTACTGACTGGCAATCCAATGGCCTCGTACCTGCAACTCACCGCGTGTTTCACCATCATGGGGGAGAGGGTTGTTATCTAAATCGACGATACGCGCTTCAGAACCAAATACCGGACGACCCGCAGTGGTCTGAATCCGATATTGTTCTTCCTTGGTACGCGTCAATATGTCGCGAGTAGGCGGGGCTGAGTACACCAATGGTCCTGTCTCTGTCATGCCCCAAATCGGCTGCCAGTAAACGTTATAAACTTTATCGTAGGTTTTAACGAGCCCCAGCGGAGAGGCCGCGCCGCCGACACAAACACGCTTTAAAGTGGGTATCGACTGCTTTGATTCTGATAAATGATTGTGCAGAGTGAGCCAAATAGTCGGCACGCCCAAGCCAACGCTGACTTGTTCTTGCCTAATAAGTTCGCTCATTACCTCGCCTGATGTGCCGTCGCCACTGAACACTAATTTACTTCCCGCAAGGGGGGCCGCGTAAGGCGCACCCCATGCAGCGACGTGATACATGGTCACCATCGGCATTAGGACAGTGTCTTCATCAAGTGCAAGCATATCCTTCCCCATTGTTGCTTGCGCATGTAGCACCATGGCGCGATGGGAAGCGAGTACGCCTTTCGGATGCCCCGTGGTACCTGATGTATAACACAACAGAGCTGCACTCTGCTCATCTATATCTGGCCAATCATACGCTGGCGCATTAGAGGCAATCAGCGTTTCATAATTATAAAGGTTATCGAGCTTAGGGTCGGGCATTTGGTCTTCATCGACCATCACAATAAATCCTTTTACATGCTTGAGTTCTGGCGCTATTTGCTCAAGTATCGCTAAGAAGGATATATCAACAAAGACCCAGGTGCTCTCGGCATGGTTTAAGATCCAAGCGATTTGTTCCTCGAATAAGCGCGGGTTGACCGTGTGCATTACCGCGCCGATACCACTGACCGCGTAGTATAACTCCATATGACGATAGGTATTCCATGCGAGGCTAGCGACGCGTTCCCCTGGCTGAATACCTAGTTGGTTGAGTCCATGTGCCAATTGGCACGTGCGTTGATAACACGCTTGATAATCATAGCGATGACGGTCGCCTTCGAGACGACGTGTGACGATTTCTTGATGTGGGTAACGGGTTGCTGCGTAGCGCAAAATATCAATAATTTGTAGCGGTCGCTGCATCATATTGCCAGAAAGTTCTGTAGTTAACATCGTTTTAGCCTCTTAATTAAAACAGCATGAAGAGTGCGATAGCTAAGCTGAGTCCGATCAGCGGTACGGCGACGGTGACAGCCGCCACTGCCGGGTATGCATCTTTGTGACTCTGCTTACAGATAGCGCGAATAGTTGTGACCACATAACCGTTGTGTGGCAATGAGTCGAGTGCGCCTGATGATATTGAAACAATACGGTGTAGCTGTTCTGGGTTAACGCCTGCATCCATGTAGTGGGGACCGACTTCGGGTAGGGCAATGGCTTGTCCACCCGAGGCAGAACCTGTTAAGCCTGCGATCACACTGACAGCAACGGCAGCACCGACCAGTTCGTTACCCGGTAAATTAGTCATGGCATTAACGGCGGTATCAAATGCGGGCGTGATTTTGGCGATACTACCAAACCCAACTACAGCTGCTGTATTGCCGATAGCGACAAGCGCCCCCGTTGTCGCGTCTGAAATCGCCAACTGAGGCTTGTGGAAGTAGTTGTAGTTGATAATCGCAATAGCAATTACGCCACCGAGTAGCGCGACAATAAGCGCGTTTTGAGCGAGTTGCTCGTGAAATGAAAACGAGAGTCCCAATACGACCAGTAGCGGGATTAAACTTGACAAAGGATTGGGTAAATCGCGCTTAAGTAATACCGGATCGTGCTCTTGTGCTTCAAAATGTTCGCCACGCGCGACGGCGCGATTGATAATCTTGGTTAGCCACCAATAACCGAATACCGCCATAAAAACAGCGACGATTAAACTGACTTCCCAAGCGGCGTAAGGTGAGGTACCTAAATATTTAATTGGAATCCAGTTTTGAATTTCGGGTGAACCCGCCGAGGTCATGGTGAAGGTAACTGAACCAAACGAAAGTGCAGCAGGAATAAAGCGACGTGGCAAGTTAGCGTCTTTAAATAGACTGAGTGCCATAGGGTAGACTGAGAAAGCGACCACGAATACGCTCACACCACCGTAAGTCAAAATAGCGCAAGCTAATACGACGGCTAATACGGCTTGTTTTTTACCTAGTCGGTCGATAATCCATTTAGCCACACTGTCTGCCGCGCCGGTATCTTCCATGAATTTACCGAACATGGAGCCGAGTAGGAACATAAAGAACCAGGCTGCGACAAAGCCGGCGAATCCATCCATATAGGCGGCGACAAAGTTGACATCGCCAGTGAATAACGGGATACCGCTACACAAAGCGACGACAACCGCACACAGCGGTGCACTGATAAAGAGGTTCATTCCTCTTAACGTGAGTACAATGAGCAGCAGTAAACCGCCCACTAATCCAATCATACTTAACATGAAATACCTCGCAACGAGTTAATAACGGGCCATGTTCTGGTCGTTGCATGGCTCTATTGTGCGTGAACGCGTGGAGTTAACCCATAGTACTATGGTACAGATCACTTTTTTAACATTTTGCGCTAGGTTATTTAACAGCCATGATTCTGGTGCGTGATGCACAGCCAATAATTGCAATAACAATGACAATAAATGTCAGGGGAAACACCATGAACAACAAAGGATTTAAACTTTCGCTGTTAACACTAGCGATGACAGGTGCGCTGAGCAGCGCATCGGTTTGGGCGCAGGACAACGCCGAACAAGACGAACAACAAGCATCCGATAAACTTGAGCGTATTGAAGTCACTGCTCGTCGGACTAACGAAAGTTTGCAAGAAGTGCCCGTCGCTGTCAGCGCATTTGGTGAGCAAGAACTCGAGCGAGACGGCATCGAAGATATCACTGAATTACAGTACAAGATGCCCAATACGACCTTTCAGGTCAGTCGCGGAACCAACTCAACGCTGACAGCTTATATCCGTGGGATTGGACAACAAGACCCATTGTGGGGCTTTGAACCAGGCGTTGGTATCTACATTGATGACGTCTATGTTGCTCGTCCGCAAGGTGCTGTACTCGAAGTGCTTGATGTGCAACGTGTTGAGGTATTACGCGGTCCTCAGGGAACCTTGTATGGTAAAAACACCATTGGCGGGGCAATGAAATACGTGACGCGTGACTTAACCGGTTACGATGAGTTTGAGATAAAAGGGACGATAGGCACCTATAATCAGACGGATTTGAAAGTATCTGGCCAGACAGCGCTTAGCAATAACTTTTACGTGGGCGGCGCGTTTGCTACGCTCAATCGCGATGGTTATGGCGAATTTGTAAATCTTGGCGCTGATAACTACAACAAAGAGCTAATGACTGGACGTTTTAATGCGCGTTGGCTTGCCGCGAAAAACGTTGACGTAAAGTTTGCCGCTGATTGGACTCAAGATGACTCAAACGCGCGCGGGGGTCATCGTTTGATGCCTTCTTTACTGAGCGATGAACCCTATCTTGATGATGTCTTTGATTCATATACTGCAATGCCCATTGATAATTCGGTTGAAACCGAAGGGTACTCGCTGACTGTCGATTGGGATGTCAACGCGCAGTGGGGATTTAAATCAATCACTGCTTATCGTGAAGGAAGCACTGACACCAATATCGACTTTGACTCAACGGTTAACCCCGTATTATTGGTCCCAGCTTATTACGATGATGACCAAACTACTCAAGAGTTTCAGTTAACTTATTCTGATGGTCGCCTAGATTTCATTGGTGGGCTATATCTATATGACGGCACGGCCTGTGGTGTGTTTGGTACCGTGCTGGGTCTACTGGATTTGACAATCGATAACGGTGGCTGTGTCGATACCACCAGCGAAGCGGTGTTTGGACAAGCGAGCTATCAGCTGGATGAGCAATGGTCTGTTACCGTGGGCGGTCGCTATACGCGAGACGAAAAGGATGCTGACGTATATCGCTACACTTATGCCGGCGTTAAGTTCTTAGATAGAGGCGACTACTCGGCTGATCCTATTGTGGTTAACTCTGACTTCAATACTAAAGAAGACTGGAGTAAGTTCTCTCCGCACGCCAGCGTGAGCTACCAAATGACGCCTGAGTTAATGTGGTATGCGAGCTACAGTAATGGCTTTAAGTCGGGTGGTGTTGATATGCGTGCCGACGTGAGTCTCAACCCAGATGCGGCGAACCCTTACGATCCTGAAATTGTGGACACTTTTGAAGTAGGTGTTAAGAGTGAATGGTTGGACAGCCGGTTACGCTTAAACGGTGCGGTGTTCTATTCAGACTATCAGGACATGCAAGTAACCGTTCAACGCGCTGTTGAAACAGGGGGCGTGGCGTCACAAGTGCTGAACGCGGCTGACTCAACTGTTCAAGGATTTGAGCTAGAAGGTACATTTGCGGCCACTGAGACCTTAAACTTTACCGGTTCACTTGGCTATATTGATGCAGAGTTCGATGAAGTGGCATTTTTTAATCCACAGACTCAGCAAGTCGAGGACGTATCAAACACGTGGTCGTTTGCCAATACACCTAAGTTAACTGCGAACCTTGGGTTCACCAAAGAGTTTATTCTCGATAGTGGCTCATTAATTTGGTCGACGTCGGTGTCATATCGCGACGATACACAGATTTTTGAAGTGCCATCACCGTTGGATGAAGAAGCCTATAGCTTGGCAAACACAAGTCTAGTCTGGTATTCAACCAGTGGACAATGGAATGTCGGCTTACATGCTAAAAATGTGTTCGATAAAGAGTATCGTCTAGCAGGCTATAATTTCGGTTCCACGTTTGGTGAGAACATTGTTACGGGTTACTACGGCGATCCGCGTACCGTGTCACTCTCGGTTGGTTACCGTTTTTAATATTTGATAAAGCAACCGTGCCAGCGCGGGCAATGCTCGCGCTGGCATATTTCCTTAAAACTGGTTAGCATGGTGGCATCAACAAATGCTTAACACGGTATTTAGGTCCATGGCACGCGCCATCATTGCAGATGATCACCCGATCTTTCGCGCCGCAATTAAACAAGCGCTTGGCGAAACGCTTGAATCCGAAGTTCTCGAGGCTTCTAGCTTCACTCAGTTAGAGTCATTACTCAAACAAAACCCGCAATTAGAATTGGTGTTCTTGGATTTGTCGATGCCTGGCAATGAAGGGCTGACAAGTTTAACGTTATTACGAAGCCAATTTCCCGATGTCTTAGTTGTTATTGTCTCTGCGAATGAAAACGCCCATATTATAAGACAGGCAATGGCATTGGGGGCGAGTGCTTATATTCCTAAATCGGTGCCCTTACCCGAGTGGGCGGCCGCGGTGGAAACGGTATTAGCAGGAGATAACTGGCTACCCGAAGGACTCGTTGACTTGACCGAGACGGACCAAGAGGTGGTGAACTTTGCACGCAGTCTCGAAAGCTTAACGCCGCAACAGCTAAAAGTGCTTAAAGCGATTGCAGATGGTCGCTTGAACAAGCAAATTGCGTTTGATTTAGGTGTACAGGAAACCACTATCAAGCAACATGTTTCAGCGATTCTAAGAAAACTCCATTGCGTAAACCGTACTCAAGCAGGGATTCTTTTCCGGCAGATGTTATCCGCCTCGGATACGCTTGAGTAAGCGTTTTAGTGCGCCGACTTTAAGTGGCTTTGGAATAAAGTATGCTTCAACGGCCATCGCGGCCTGACGCACCGATTCGGTTGGATCAGCTGAGTTGATGATAGCAGGCGTATCGCTTCGCCAGTGTGTCCGCAACTGTTGTATGGCATTGACCCCTGTTTGACCATGGTTTAAATGGTAATCAGCGAAAATTAAATCACAGGGTGCGAGTGAATGAATATCGCTGATATCCTCGGCAGTAACCACCTGAGCACCCCATCCTTTTAAAAGAGCGCTGGTTGCAAAGAGCACTTGCGGGTCATTATCGATGACTAAAACGCGGAATTCGTTCAGTAATAGCTCCTGGGTATCAACCTCATCTCCGAGGTTAAGAGTTGAGGGCGCGTTTGCAACTGGGAGTGCGGTAAAAGTAACTCCAAAGCCTGTACCTTTGCCAACCACAGAGCGTAATGTGAGAGGTAAGTTCATGAGGCGACAAATACGTTCAACGATCGATAAGCCAAGTCCTAGCCCGGGGTTGTCTGTCTCACTTTGTAGTTGATGAAACTCTTGAAAAATTTCTCGTTGTTTATGTTCTGGTATACCAGGACCGGTATCAATAATCCAAACGGTGATTTGTTCACCTCTACGCTTGCAGCCCACGCTAACCCGCCCACTGTGTGTGTAACGAAGCGCGTTGGATAACAAGTTCTGAAACACTCGTGTCAGTAATCGGCGATCGCTGCGAATTCTTACCCGACTGTCGAGATAGTGAAACGCTAAGTGCTTCTCTTGCGCCATAAACCGATAGCGCTCTACTAACGGACTCAAGACCGAGTTGAGTTCAAACGTTTGATATTCGGGTGTAAGGTGTCCACTATCGAGTTTTGTCATGTCGAGCAGCATCGTAAGTAGCTCCTCTGCTTGCTCTAACGACTGTTTTAGATGGTTGGTAATTGGACGTTGCGCGTCGGTCGATTTAGTCACGAGTATATCGGTAAACAAACTGGCGGCATTGAACGGTTGCATCAGGTCGTGGCTTACTGCGGCAAAGAATCGCGATTTACTCCGATGCGCATATTCTTCTGCCTGCTTCGCAAGTAATAACTGCTCAGTACGCTCTGCGACGCGCTGTTCAAGCTCTTCATTAATCTGTCGTAATTGATCTTGAGCAACCACCTTTTCAGTAATGTCGCTGTAGGTGGTTACAAAACCGCCACCTGGCATTGGGTTGCCATGCAGTTCAATGATTCGCTCACCTTGCTGGCGCTGGTATGAATAAGCACTGCCTGAGCGTAAGTAATCAAGCCGTTTTTGAATTTCTCTTTCGACATCACTCTCCTGAGAACTCAGCATACCGCGTTGGGCGTTAAAGCGCAGAAGTTTCTCGACGGGAATACCGGTTTCTAATATCCCATCTGGATAAGCAAAAATCTCTGCATAGCGCTGATTCCATGCGACTAAGCGAAGCTTTTGATCGATGACACTGATGCCTTGAGGAATATTTTCCACGGATGCTTGTAATAACTCCCGATTGAATCGATAGAGTTTTGATGCTTCGGCGGCCCAATCGACCATCCGATCAACAGATAGCGAACCCTGTTCGGATACAGACTCCAGTAATAATCGGCTTGCAGAGGTACCGATAACGGCTGACAGTTCGCGTTCGACACGCACCATGACATCCGCAGGCACGATTGCGTGGTTATCCTGTGAGAAGAGATCGATATCGAGTCGACGTTGGATAATGCGTAATTGTGCGTCTGTATAAAAAGTAGATAGAACGGTATAAAGTTTAGCCCAAGTTAGACGACTCGACTCGATGGAATCTCTGATCGCGGGGACGGCGGTTTGAGGCATTTGTGGCCGAAGCATAGAAATAAGCCAGAACACAGAGAAGTTTAACGTTAAACTCAAGACCACGCCATCGGCAAGCTCGGTGTCGAGCATGGGTTGCGTGGTGTTTAACGCCGGCAGCAACAACTGCCAAATCCAAATGCTCCATCCCATGAGTATCCCAGCACCGACGCCCAAACCGCTGGCTCTTGGCCACAGTACCGTTGCAAGAATACCGGGCGCCAATTGGGCAAGTAGCGCTAATGCAATCAACCCCGAGTTAACCAGCGGCAATGAATCCAAAGTGAGCTGATAATAGCCATAAGCTAATAACATGACCAAAATAATGGTAACGCGTCGGATGTTGAGTACTAAGCGGGGCGACAGTTTTCGCCGCGGATGCTTAAATAAATGCAGCCAACTTGGAATGACGACATCATTTGACATCATGATGCTAAGCGCTAATAGCGCAATGAGTACCATGCTTGTTGACGCTGACAAACCGCCAATAAACGCGACAATACTGATATCCGGGCGATCGGCGATAATGGGAAGCGCTAGCATAAACATATCGGTATGTGCGTATTCAGGGGCGAGGACTAAGCCGGCGAGTGCGATGGGTAAAATAAAAAAGTTGATAGCAAATAAGTAAAGGGGAAAGGCCCACCGGGCCGCTTTTAGTTCATCAGGGTGGTTGCACTCAATATAGCCGACGTGGAATTGACGTGGGAGGCAAAACATCGATAACGCCCCCAGACACGCGTGCACAATGAAAATATAGACGCCATCTGGGCGCCCTTCTAAAATGGAAGTGACGGAAGGTATTGCCAAACTTTGCTGAGCAAGATCGAGCATGCCATCAAATAGTGACCAACAAGCAAAAACGCCGACTATCATAAAAGCAACCAACTTTACGATAGATTCAAAGGCGACAACGTCCATCAAGCCATTATGTTGCTCGGCTAAAGACAGCCGACGCGTACCAAATAAAAATGCAAAGCTCACCATGGCAAGTGTGACCAACAAGGCTAAGTCAAAAAACGTATTTGAACCTGTTGCGACTCCTGTCAGGGTCGTTACACTCGCTGTTACAGCCCGCAGTTGTAGTGAGATATAGGGTACAACGGCGACAAGCGCAGTGATTGCAATAAACCCCGAGAGTATTGAGGAGCGCCCAAAGTGACTTCCGACTAAGTCAGCAATTGACGTAATATTTTGCTGCTTGCAATAGCTGAGTAAACGCAACTGAAGACGGTGAAAAATCAGGAAAACTAAAATAGCTCCGACGTAGGTCGGGGCAAACGACCAACCATAAATAGCAGACTGCGTGACGGTGCCAAAAAACGCCCAAGAAGTGCAATGAACGCCTTGAGCTAGCGCATAACGATAAGGTTTTACGCGCTTTCTACTGAGGTTATCACCGCGATAGGCGATAAAGAACAATAAGCACAAATAAGCGACGGCAACGGTGATGATCCAACCGATAGATAACATGGCTAGTGGTGCTCATACTCTTTAAATACGGGGAGCGACCACTGGTATTTGATAGCCCCGAGTCGGACGACTAAGGTTACCAGCATACTCGCCACTAATGCGGTTACAGGGAAGTAGGGAACAAGCACTGTATAAATTGTAGCGCCTATGATGCATGTCGTTGCATAGAGTTCACTTTTTAATACCATGGGAACATCACGAGCGAGCACATCTCGTAACATGCCGCCAAAGCACGCTGATACGGTTCCCATAATAACAGCGATAAAGGGCGTAAAGCCGGCTGCGAGGGTCTTCTGTGCGCCCATGGTCGCGAAAAATGCTAAACCAAAAGCATCGGCCACTAATAATGTATTGATAGGAATATAAGACTTAAATCTTAGCCAAATGATAGTAAGCAAGGCGGCCGCGATAATGACGTAAATGTAAGTTGGGTCGTGTGTCCAAAACACCGGAAGGCCTAAAATCAGGTCGCGCGTTGTGCCCCCACCAATGGCGGTTGCGGAGGCGAGAATGATAACGCCAAAGCCGTCCATTTTTTTACGGAACGCAAGTAATGTACCTGCTACCGCAAATACCGCGACACCTGTTAAGTCGGTAAGGTAAAATAAGAGATCAATTGAGGACATTTTAGTCTTGGCGCTTTCGCAGATAAAATAAAGCCAACAGTGCCATAGATGGGACGAGAAATGTAGCAGTTTTTAGGTCACCACAGTATTATATTGTAGTTGACGACGAGAATGCTTAAGGACTAGCAAGCTATGGATATATCCGATATTAAAACACAACATGTTGATGACTCGTTGGATAAGCAGCAAGCTGCGGTTCCTATGTTGGTAATTGCGCTTCACCCAAATCTCAACCGAGTGGGAGAAGTCGCGCCATTACTCGACTTAGATCGTGAGGGTCGTGGCTATGTTAGTCGTAATCGTCCTGAATTCTCAAAAAGCGGATATGCAGGTAAACCGCTGGCTGATCAACACATCAGCCGCTCACCTCTAATCATTCAAAAAGACTCTGATGAGTTGTTCCGTGTTCGCGCTCACAGTACGAGTACGGAAGTTTCGATCCCAGGCCGTTCGCTTCAGCAAGAGTACCTGTTAACGGCCGACGATATGCATGAGGGCGTTATTTTGACCTTGAGTCAGAAGGTCGTACTCATTTTAAAGTTTTTACCTCTGCAACACATGATTGTTCCTGATGACAACATGATTTTAGGTATTAGTCCCGATATTGCGGCGGTGAGAGATAAAGCAAAAAATATTGCACGACTCAGCCTACCGGTCATGATTCGAGGAGCGGCAGGTGTTGGTAAAGAGCACGTTGCACGCAGTATTCACGAGTACAGTGATCAAGCCAATGAACCGTTCATTTCAGTGAATGTCGCCGCGATACATGATGCGGTTGCCGAAGAAGAGCTATTTGGCGTGGTTCGCAATGGTCAGAGAAAAAGAGGCTGGTTGGAGCAAGCAGGCAGTGGAACGATACTGTTAGAAGACTTAGAGGACGCCTCAGAAAAAGTCCATGAACTGATATTTAAGGCGTTTAAAGCCCAGAAAGTATTGGCAGTAAATGATGCGAACTCGGTCGCCCTAAAGTGTCGATTCATGCTGACAAGTACTTACGACAACTGTCCAGAAAATAAAAGCTCGGTCTTGTGGCGATTAAATAATTTGTTGTCAGCTTATCAGTTCTTTGTCCCGAACCTGGTCGACCGGCGAGAAGACATCGGTTTGTTATTTTATCACTTTGTCGCTGAACAGTGGGCGCGCGTTCATGCGGAGAAGGCGATGACAGCCGAGGTCCCTACTGACTTAGTCGTACAGTTGTTAATGTTTAATTGGCCTGGGAATGTGCGACAACTGCGTAACGTTGCGCGACAGATTGTCATTGATAGCCGTGATAAAGAGAGCCTTTATTTGGATCCGCAGCTGATTAATATTCTTGCAAACAAACAAGAATCAGCAGCGCAAACCAGCAGCAAAAAAGTGACAAAATCGCGTAAGCCTAACAGTGTCAGCAAAGATGAACTCATCGAGTCTTTACAGAATAACCGCTTTGAGTTGCAAGCAACTGCACGGGAACTGAACATATCCCGAGCCTCTGTTTATCAGCTTATTCAGCGCTTCGATGGAATTCAGACAGCGCAGGATTTAGATGAGGTGACGATTCGAGAGCACTATGAACGGTACAATGGTGACACAGAAAAAATGATGTGGGCATTGAAAGTATCCCAAGTAGGTTTGAGGCGTCGGCTTAAAGCGATGGGTTTAGCAATATAGGTTGAAAGTTAGGCATATTAAACACGGCGAAAATCCGATAAACTGTGCGGTCAGCACTTGCAATTAAGAAATCAGCCCTCATCTGAAATGGGTGGCGTTAAAATATTATAAAGCAACATCAATTGAGGAAACATTATGAGTTTTTTTATTAGCCCTGCGTACGCGCAAGATGGTGCAGCTGCTCAAGGTGGCGGCATGGAATTGATCATCATGCTGCTATTATTCGGTTTGGTATTTTACTTTCTGATTTATCGTCCACAAGCGAAGCGTATGAAGCAGCATAAAGAGCTCATTGGTTCGCTGAGCAAGGGTGACGAAGTACTCACTCAAGGCGGCATGGTTGGCAAAATTACTAAAGTGAGCGATGACAAAGATTTTATCGTCATCGCGCTGAGTGAAGAAATGGAAGTGACAGTACAAAAAGCAGCTGTAACCTCTGTTCTTCCTAAAGGTACAATGAAGTCTCTCTAATAGAAAATGTAAGGTAGGCACGACGTGTTAAATAAATACCCGTTGTGGAAAAACCTGCTCGTTATTTTCGTTATTTTGTTGGCAGCGCTGTATGCGCTGCCTAACATTTACGGCGAAGATCCCGCAGTACAAATTTCCGCAGATCGTCAAGCAACAGTAGATGCCGCAACGCTTGATCTAGTTCGCGAAACGCTGAAGTCAGAAGACATTTCACCTAAATCGATTGCGCTTGAGCAAGAACAAGTACTCGTACGACTGAGCTCCGATAAAGAGCAACTACAAGCGCGTGAAGCCCTCAATAAGCGCTTAGGTGATCACTATATTGTAGCCCTTAACTTGGCACCAGCAACGCCGAGTTGGTTGAAAAGTATTGGTGCTGAACCCATGAAATTGGGCCTAGATTTACGTGGTGGCGTTCATTTCTTGATGGAAATCGATATGAACGAAGCCATGCGCAAGATCTTAGATGGTATGAAAGATACTATTCGTAGCTCTCTGCGCGAGGAGCGTATTCGTTACACTAATGTGAGCGTTGAAGATAATGCCATTAACGTTGAGCTTCGTTCAGATGAAGACTTTCAACAGGCAGAGCAGTATTTAGATGGTCGTTATCAAGGCTATCAAATGGTTGTCGATGCAGAAACCAATACTGTAACCATGCGAATGACCGAGCAAAAACTCGCGGAAACGCGTGATTATGCGGTGTCGCAAAACATTACTATCATGCGTAATCGGGTTAACGAGCTTGGTGTTGCGGAGCCTGTTATCCAGCGTCAAGGCGCAAATCGCATTGTCGTGGAATTGCCTGGCGTGCAGGATACAGCGCGTGCTAAAGAAATTTTGGGTGCGACAGCGACGCTCGAGTTTCGCATGGTAGATACCGAAAATGATGTACGAGATGCAGTCAATGGTCGAGTACCGTTTGGTAGTGAGTTACTCCCTTCGCGTAATGGCGGTCCACAGCTGTTAAAAGAGGATGTGATTCTAACAGGCGACCATATTGTTAATGCGGGCGTTGGTTACGACGAATATAACCGTCCTCAGGTAAATATCGAGTTGGATGGTGTTGGCGGTGACAAGATGTCATTGGCGACCAAAGACAATGTCGGCAAACCAATGGCTACGGTATTCATGGAGTATGAATCAACCGGCGAACGCGATGCTGAGGGTAACCTGCAATTTAATAAGAAAGCAGAAGTCGTCAGTGTGGCAACAATTCAATCTCGTTTAGGTAGCAGCTTCCGTATCACCGGTGTAGGTCCGCAAGAAGCGCAAAACCTTTCACTCTTGCTCCGTGCGGGTGCGTTGATTGCGCCGATTCAAATTGTTGAAGAACGGACAGTGGGTCCGAGTTTAGGTCAACAAAATATCGATGCAGGTACTCAAGCGATTATTTGGGGCTTGGTGTTAGTGCTCCTATTTATGGTTATCTATTACCGTAAGTTTGGTCTTGTTGCTGACATGGCTTTGGCAGCTAATATCGTGCTTATCATTGGTGTTATGTCGATGATACCGGGTGCAACGCTCACTCTTCCTGGTATGGCAGGTATCGTTCTGACAGTCGGTATGGCGGTCGATGCTAACGTGCTGATATTCGAACGTATTCGCGAGGAAATACGCGCTAAGCGAAGTCCGCAACAAGCGATTCATCATGGTTATGATAGTGCCTTGTCGACCATCGCTGATGCGAACATTACCACGTTGATCGCTGCGATTATCCTCTTTGCCGTAGGTAATGGCCCGGTTAAAGGATTCGCGATTACATTGGCGATCGGTATTATCACTTCGATGTTTACTGCAATAGTAGGCACGCGAGCGATAGTGAACTCCGTATGGGGTGGTAAGCGTTTAAGCAAGTTATCAATTTAGGGTGAATGATGAGACAGTTTATTAAAACAAATGAACGCATAGGATTCATGCGCTTCCGTGGAGTATTTGCGCTCATCAGTGGCTTGCTCCTTATCGCGTCAATTGTTTCGTTATCGGTAAACAAACTTAACTTTGGCTTAGACTTTACTGGCGGAACGCTTATTGAAGTCGGTTTCCCACAAGCGGCTGAGCTTGATCAGGTTCGCAGTACGCTTGAAGCCGGTGGGTTTGATGATGCCGTGGTGCAGAATTACGGCACCCAGCAAGATTTATTGATCCGATTGGCACCTAGAGAGGGTGTAAAAGCGGAGGAGCTGGGAACACAAATCTTAACGACCCTGCGTGAAGGAATTGATAAATCCATCGAAATGCGTCGGATCGAATTTGTGGGACCTAACGTGGGTGACGAATTTGTCGAACAGGGCGGGTTAGCGATGCTGACCGCGTTGATATGTATCTTGATATATATCGCAATGCGTTTCGAATGGCGTTTGGCTGTTGGTGCTGTTTCAGCACTCGCGCACGATGTTATTTTAACGCTGGGTTTATTCTCGGCTTTGGGTCTCGAGTTTGACTTAACCGTGTTGGCGGCACTTCTTGCGGTGATAGGTTACTCAATTAACGATACTGTGGTTGTCTCGGATCGCGTACGTGAGACGTTCCGTAAGTACGCTAAGTTGACACCAACGCAGGTTATTAACCGAGCGTTAACGGATACCATGAGCCGTACGTTGATTACGTCATTAACCACTATTTTAGTGTTGTTGGCGCTGTTCTTTGTTGGTGGACAGTTGATCCATGGCTTTGCCACTGCGCTATTATTTGGTGTATTTGTCGGTACTTATTCGTCAATTTTCGTAGCAAGCAGCGTAGCGTTATCGTTAGGTGTTAGCCGTGACGATCTGATGCCAACAGAAGTCGAAAAAGAAGGTGCGGATCAAGATCCGCTGCAATAGTTCATAGGAGATTAATATGCTCGCGGTACTTTCGCCGGCCAAGAATTTAGATTATGAATCCGAACATCTTGCGGTAGAAGCAACGCAACCTCGGTTGCTTGATGAGGCTGAAATACTGGTTCAACGTTGCCGCGAGCTGACTCCACAGCAGCTTGGATCGCTGATGAAGATCAGTGACAAATTGGCGGGTTTAAATGCGGCTCGATTTACTGAGTGGACCCGTCCATTTAATGAAGATAATGCACGACCCGCCATTTACGCATTTAATGGTGATGTTTATGCGGGCTTAGATGCTGAATCAATGACTCACGAAGAAGTGCGATCAGCGCAACAGCAACTTAGAATTTTGTCGGGATTATACGGCTTGCTAAGGCCGCTTGATTTGATGCAGCCTTATCGTCTCGAGATGGGGACTAAGCTCGATAATCAGCGCGGTAAAAATCTTTATGAGTTTTGGGGTGACCAAATTACTGAAATGCTCAATGCGGATTTGAAGCAAACGGGCAGCGATGTATTGGTCAACTTGGCTTCTAACGAGTACTTTTCATCAGTCAACAAAAAGGCATTGAACGCTCAGCTCATTACGCCAGTGTTTAAGGATGAAAAAAACGGCCAGTTTAAGGTCATTAGTTTTTATGCGAAGAAAGCACGAGGGTTAATGGCGCGCTTTATGGTGAACCAAAAGCCTGAAAATGTGTCTGATTTAAAAGCGTTTGACTATGCGGGTTATCGTTTTTCAGAATCTGAATCTAACGAAAAAGAACTTGTATTCAAGCGCGCTGAAAGCGAACGACCTTAATCTATTGCAACAATGAGGACCGCAGGGCATGGCAGAACAAGATAATTATCCTGGTAAAGAAAGCAGTAGCAACACCGCTCGCTGGGTCGTTGCGGTTATTATTGTCGCTATTATTATTGGTGGCGTTAGTTGGTGGATGTTAAGTGGCTCAAATAACAACGAGGCAAAACAGACACAGTCGATGGATTTGCCAAGGCAGCCTGAAGAGGCGCCTGCGGTCGAACCGAAAGAGCCTGAGCCACAGCCGCAGCCAGAACCAGATCCTGAACCAGCAGCGACGCCAGAGCCGACCACCGAGGTGGTGGAAGAGCCAGAACCGGCTATCACGCTACCTGATCTCAACGAGAGCACCCCGACAGTGCTGCAAGAATTGGATAATAGTGGCATAGAGATACAGCCACTGAAGAGCTCGCAACTGATTAAAGACGCTGTGGTTATTATCGATAACCTAAGAAATGGCATGTTGGTGACTGACAGAACCGTAGTGCAGCGCCCAGATGGCCGGTTCTCAGTGATTGAAGTCGAGGGCGACTTGTATATTGATGAGCAAAGCTATCAACGTTACGATCCTATCGTCGACTGGTTTACCAGCCTGGATGCCAATGCATTAGTGGATAACTACGAGTTGTTTAAACCGTTGCTTCAAGAGGCATACGGTGAAATCGGTTACCCTGACAGTGAGTTCAAAAATGCGATTATAGAAGCGATTAATGTCTTGTTAGAAACACCCGTGCCAGAGTCTTTGGTGCAAGTCGACGATGACAGTGTCATGTACACGTATCACGATTCGTCGCTTGAGGCCTTACCGCCAGCACAGAAGCAGCTATTGCGCATGGGACCGAACAATATTGAACGAATCAAGGCTAAGTTAAGAGAAGTAAAAGCAGCGTTTCGAGAGAATTAATGACAGAAAATCAAGATTCAATACCTAATAATTTAGAGGGCGATTTCCCGTCACAGGGGAATCGCTTTTCGCGTTGGATAGGGCGAGTGGGGATGCGATTAATGGGGGGATGGAAAATTAATGGTTCCATGCCAAATAGCCGTCAGGCAATTATCCCCATTGCGCCGCATACTTCAAATTGGGATTTCCCTGTTGGCGTGTTTGTGATGCTCGCAATGGGCTTAAAGCTGAACTATTTGGGGAAAGCGAGTTTGTTCCGGTTCCCTATTAAGCGTTTAATGCTCAAATTAGGAGGCATCCCGATTGATCGTTCTGCCGCGAATGGTGTCGTTGGTAAAATGGTTGAAGAGTTTAAGACCAAGCACGAATTAGTTTTAGTGATCACGCCCGAGGGCACTCGCAAAAAAGTGAAGCAATGGAAGTCAGGTTTTTTGCATATTGCAAAGCAGGCAAATGTACCGGTTGTGCCCGTTGCGATGGACTTTGCTCGTAAAGCAATTGATATAGGCCCTGCGATGATGATTAATGGCGAAATCGAACGTGAGTTGGAACGTGTAAAGTCGTTTTTCGCTCATGCACAGGGTAAGCGTGCGTAATGGTCGTTCGGCGTCTTTGTATCATTTTTTGGACTGTGTTCGCTCTTGCGCTGAGTGAAAACCTCGGCGCAGCCGAGTTTTGGCAAGACGATTGGTCAATGGGGCAGCGTATTGAGTCCTCTCGACTCGAAATAACAGCACTTAAAGCTGATGATGCCAGTGCTATCTATCGCGCTTACATGGACTCTCAAGCTTGGTTGTATCATCAGCTTGGATGGAGCTGGCCCAGTAGTAAAACGTCGGAAGAACAGAACGCATCGATGGTGCAACATCTGCTAAAGCAGATGAAGCAAAAAAATGGCTTTAGCTTTGTCGTCACTGATAAAAAACGGAACAAAGTGGTTGGCATGGTGTACTTTGCTCCAGTTTCAGCAGAGCGTGGTAATGGTGCTGCGCTTGATACCAGTAATATTCAAGCGGAAGTGACGTGGTGGTTAGGGAAAAAGGCAGTCGCCGATAACCTACATAATGATTTGTTTGCGGTGACGACCGACTGGTTAAGAGCTAGCTGGCCCTGGGGTCAAGTGCTATTCCCTGTTTCTGAGTCAAACCAATCGGCGCTCGCTGTATTGGATAATAGCGCAGCACGAAAGGTGGCGATGAATAGGGATACACATGAAGTATTTTATTCTTATACGTTAGCCCGAAAATAACGTTAAAATATGGTATTATTTGCGCATTATTGAGATCACAAGGAATTCCAAGCATGCATATCATTGAGGGTGGCATAAACGCACCAGGCAAAAAGTTTGCTATTATCGTCTCTCGTTTTAATCACTTTGTCGTTGAAAGCCTCCTTCAGGGCGCTGTGCAGACACTAAAGCAATATGGTCAGGTCGCAGATGACGATATTACCGTGGTTAGAGTGCCGGGTGCTTACGAAATCCCAGTAACCGCGAAGCGACTCGCAGAATCGGATAAGTTTGATGCGATTATTGCGGTCGGCGCAGTTATTCGAGGTGGAACACCGCACTTTGATTTTGTCGCTGGAGAAAGTAATAGCGGCTTAGGCCGAGTTGCTATGGAATTTGGTCTACCAGTGGCGTTCGGTATTATTACCACTGACACGCTGGAACAAGCCATCGAGCGCAGCGGTTCAAAAGCCGGTAATAAAGGCTCTGAAGCAGCATTAAGTGCGTTAGAGATGGTTAACGTCTTGGATAAGATTTAACAGGAACGCATTAAGAATGAAACCAGCAGCACGCAGAAAAGCGAGAAAGCTTGCAGTACAAGCGGTCTACTCGTGGCAGTTATCGCAAAATACATTTAATGAGATAGAAGCACAGTTTCTAACCGACAATGACACCAGTAAAGTTGATGTGGATTACTTTCTGGAGTTGCTTCGAGGAGTGGGTGCGTTCTATAAAAGCCTAGATGAAGCGATAGCACCCTATCTTGATCGACCGATCAGCGAATTGGATCCGGTAGAGCTTGCGGTCCTACGTATCGCTGCGTATGAGCTACGTGAACGTTACGATGTACCCTATAAAGTAGCAATTAATGAAGCTATCGAATTAGCCAAGTCGTTCGGTGCTGATGATAGCCACCGCTTTGTGAATGGTGTACTCGACAAAGCTGTCGATGCATTAAGACCTGCCCGCCAATAATAAAAGAGCGGTGCGCCGCTCTTCTCCCTTATGAGACAGACTCCAAAACTCGACGAATTCAATCTGATTGAACACTACTTTAAAGCTGAATCTTATCGTGGCGATGTCATCGTTGGCGTAGGAGATGACGGCGCTGTGACAGAAGTGCCTGAAGATCATCAACTCGTTACTGTGACGGATACCATGGTCGAGGGCGTTCATTTTGATAAAAATACCCCCCCACGTGCAATTGGACACAAATTAGTCGCAGTGAACTTAAGTGATTTAGCGGCGATGGGGGCAGTGCCGAGTTGGGGAAGTCTGGCACTGACTTTACCGCGAGTTGATACTGATTGGCTGCACGATTTTAGCGAAGGCTTAAAAGAGATCTCAAACTACTATGAGTGTGATCTGATAGGTGGTGATACAACGCGTGGTCCTTTAACGTTGACTTATACTGCTCAAGGCGTTGTACCCAGCGGTACGGCGATTAGACGCGATCAAGCGCGGGCTGGAGATTGGCTGTACGTGAGTGGCTCGTTAGGTGATGCGGGTTTAGCATTGCGGTTATTACAAGGCGAATTGTCGGCAACTCATCGCCATTTACAGTCATTAATTAATCGATTGCACTATCCCACTCCGAGAGTCGCTTTAGGGCAGCTATTACGTGGTGTTGCTAATAGTTGCATCGATGTTTCAGACGGCCTATTGGCAGACTTGTCTCATTTGTTGCCTACAAACGCTCAAATGGGCGTTCAGTTAGAGCTTGATAAATTGCCTTTATCGATGGCTTTAACTGAAACTCTTGACTTGGATGAGGCGTTTTCATTGGCGTTAACTGCGGGTGATGACTATGAACTTTTGTTTACTGTACCAGAGCAGAATCGCGGACGACTTGAAACCATCACGTCACATCTAAAAGACAAACCTATCTGTATCGGTCGAATGGTAAAGGATGAGACACGTCAGGTGAGAATGACTTACCAAGGCGAGCCGTGGGAACTCCCTAAAATTGAATTGGGTTACAACCATTTTGGAGCGTCCTAATATGCGCCGATTTCCTGGGCTTTCACTTGCGAATCCAGTTGATTTACTTGCTCTTGGATTTGGCTCTGGACTAGCACCAAAGGCACCAGGTACGTTCGGCACGTTGGCTGCTGTTCCATTGGTCTACGGTATGCTTTGGTTAGACATCACTAGCTATAGCCTGTTTGTCGCGCTTAGCACCCTGCTAGGAATCTATATTTGTCGCAGTGCGGCCGATAAAATGGGTGTACACGATCATCCAGCAATTGTTTGGGATGAGTTCGTCGGCTTGATGTTTACCATGTGGGCCATGCCAGCTAACTGGGCTTTACTTATGGTCGGCTTTTTGGTTTTTCGCGTCTTCGACATTCTCAAACCATGGCCAATTAGCTGGTTGGACAAACGCCTGCATGGCGGAACAGGCATTATGTTAGATGACGTGCTCGCGGGGATCGCGAGCAACTTCGTTTTACAACTGATACTTGCGACAACAATCGGTCGTGACTGGTTTTTGTAGGCGCGTGGCGCCTGTTAGCTGTTTAAATAGTCTTGTATACGCGACTTAATCGCCGTAGCGCTCAGTCCAATTTCTTGTTTAACCTCATCTTGACTACCGTGCTTTATAAACTCATCAGGTAAACCAATATTTAGAACTTGAGTATTGATTCCTGAATTCGCCAATGCTTCGTTTACGGCACTACCTGCACCACCCGCGACGGCATTCTCTTCAAGCGTTACAACAAGTTTGTGGCGACGAGCGCAATCAATCGCGATTTGCTTATCAAGTGGCTTCACAAAGCGCATATCGACTACTGTTGCATTGATATCTTCCGCGACCGCGATAGCCTCGGGTAGCAACGTGCCAAAGTTTAGGATCGCAACGTCGTTACCCTGACGTATGATGTTTGCTTCACCTAACGTAAGTAACTTATCGTGCTCTCGTAATGTAACACCGGTACCGCTACCACGGGGGTAGCGGACTGCAGCAGGCCCCTGATGGCAATAGCCGGTGTAAAGCATATCTCGACACTCTTGTTCGTCGCTGGGTGTCATAACGACCATATTTGGAATGCAACGGAGGTAACTTAAGTCAAATGCACCTTGGTGAGTAGGTCCGTCTGCACCAACAATACCTGCGCGATCAATAGCGAACAATACATCAAGATTTTGTAACGCAACATCATGAATGACTTGATCATAGGCGCGCTGCAAAAAGGTTGAATAAATAGCGACAACGGGTTTAAGACCAGCAATGGCGAGCCCAGCCGCATAAGTCACGCTGTGCTGCTCGGCGATAGCGACATCAAAATATTGCTCGGGATAAAGTTTTGAGAATTTGACCATTCCCGATCCCTCTCGCATTGCAGGTGTAATGGCCATTAACTTGGCATCGTCTTGTGCGTGATCACACAACCAATCACCGAACACCTCTGAGTAACTTGGGATTCCGGGCTTTTTCGCCGGTAGCTTGGACAGCGAGGGATCAAATTTAGGCACGCCATGATAACCGATAGGATCGGCTTCTGCAGGACGATAGCCTTTTCCCTTTTGCGTGACTACGTGAAGCAACTGTGGACCGCGTAAGTGCTTCATATTACGCAGCGTTTCAACTAAGGTGTCCACATCGTGCCCATCAATGGGACCAATATAATTAAATCCGAGCTCTTCAAAGATAGTACCGGGTGCCATCATACCTTTCATATGCTCTTCAGCACGGCTAGCTAAGTGATGGATGGGCGGTAACGGCTTGAGCAGTTTTTTGCCTTGCTCACGTATTTTGGTATAGAAACGCCCCGACAAAAGACGCGCGAAATGCTGATTCAAGGCACCTACGTTCTCAGAAATCGACATGTCGTTATCATTTAGTACCACTAACATGTCAGGCTTAATATCGCCTGCATGGTTCATCGCTTCAAACACCATGCCGGCTGTCATTGCACCGTCACCAATTATCGAGACGACCTTTTCGTTAGAACCACTGCGCTGGGCGGCAACCGCCATACCTAATGCTGCTGAGATTGAGGTACTGGAGTGACCAACAGACAAAACGTCATACTCACTTTCTTCCCGCCATGGGAATGGGTGCAAACCATCTTTCTGTCTGATTGTATGCAGCGCCTTTTTTCGTCCTGTTAAAATCTTATGGGGATAGGCTTGATGACCAACGTCCCAAACTAACTTATCTTTTGGTGTGTTGTAGACGTAGTGCAGAGCGACGGTCAGTTCAACTGTACCCAGCCCTGATGCTAAGTGGCCACTACTGCGACTGACAGAGTCCAGTAAGTAGGCGCGTACTTCCTCACAGAGCGCGTTTAATTGATGTGTAGGCAGCTTGCGTAGATCTGTTGGGTATTCAATACCGTCTAATAATTTGGTCATAGGTCTCGTATTACTTAGTGATCGCGCTTCAGCAAGATCTCTGAAAATGTTTCTAGTTTTTGGGTATTGTACGGGATCTTGTTGAGTGACAGTAGTGCTTGTTGATGCAATGACAGCAGTTTTTCATTGGCTCCGTCAAGCCCCAGTAGCGCAACGTAAGTCGCCTTGTGGTGGGCTTCATCTGAACCTTGTGGCTTACCCATAACTTCAGTGTTTCCGACGACGTCAAGAATATCGTCGTAAACTTGATAAGCAAGTCCAATCCAACTGGCAAAATCACAAAAGTGATTTAAGTATTGTTGGCTTTCGTCGTTACCTGCAAGCACTCCAAGTGCCGCAGAGGCACGTATTAAAGCACCGGTTTTGTGACGATGTATCTTTTCAAGTTCAAGCTCGTCAATGGCGCGTCCGGTGGCATCTAAATCCAGCGCCTGTCCAAAACACATACCTTTAGCACCACTGGCACTGGCCAAATGCTGGATCATCGCGATGCGTCGTTGAGAGGGAAGTTTAGCGTCTAAGTTGGTGCTTAATACCTCAAAAGCGAGTGTTTGCAGCGCATCACCGGCTAATACGGCTGTCGCTTCACCGAACTTAATGTGACACGTGGGATGACCTCGGCGTAGTTCATCGTCGTCCATCGCCGGTAAGTCATCATGAATTAATGAGTACGCGTGGATCAATTCTACGGCACAAGCCGCGTCCAAAGCATCGTTAGTTTCAGCCCCACATAATTCGGCCACAGCCATCGTTAAGTAGGGACGGATACGCTTGCCGCCCAGTAAGACGCCGTATGCCATGGCTTCTTTAAGTGAACTAGAAGCAATGTGTGATTCGATCAGTTGGTTTAATCGGTTATCAACGGCACTACGGACCTCGGCTGTAAACTGCTTAATATTCACTCGCGCGCCTCACTGTGCTGTTCACTCAGCACCTGTTCGCCGTTTTTTTCTAGTAACGTTGAAACCTTTTGTTCTGCTGACTGCAACTGCGCTTGGCTTAAACGTGATAGCTTTACGGCTTGTTCAAACTTTTCTAATGACGTCTCCAATGGAAGGTCGCCTTGCTCAAGCTCATTCACTAACTGTTCAAGTTGTTGCAATGCTTGTTCAAACGATAGGTTGTCTTCCTTCTTTGCCATAATGCGTCACCTTTAGTTTCAATATAGGCTCATTATCATATAAAGAAACTCGATTGTCAGCCGATGATCAATGCGTGGTTTACTTAAATTTACAATATAGGTTGCCACAGTGAGTGGGATGTTTAAAATTGATCACGTGCCAAATTTATCGCGTGAAGTGGAGGAAGCTGAGTGGATATAGCAACGCTGGTTGGGATCATTGGAGCCATAGGCTTTGTTGTTGCCGCGATGATATTGGGTGGTGACCCCGGTCTTTTCATTGACACTCAGTCTTTATTGATTGTTTTGGGTGGCTCGCTGTTTATCGTTATGGCCAACTTTCCACTACAACAGTTTTTTGCCACCGGCAAAGTCGTAGTAAAAGCTTTCTTTTTTAAAATAGAACACCCTCAAGAGCTTATCGATAGTGCCGTCGAAATGGCTGACTCGGCGCGTAAAGGTGGCTTCCTAGCGCTGGAAGAGGCAGAGATTCCTAATCCTTTTTTTCGTAAAGGCGTGGATATGCTGGTGGACGGTCATGACGCGGAAGTAGTCAAGCACACTTTAAGCAAAGACATCAGCATGAGCTTTACCCGACATGAAGAGGGGGCTCGGTTTTTTAAAATTTTGGCTGACGTAGCACCGGCAATGGGGATGATTGGTACGCTCATTGGATTGGTTGCGATGCTCGCTAATATGGATGACCCCAAGGCTATTGGTCCGGCGATGTCGGTTGCATTGCTAACAACACTGTATGGTGCATTTTTGGCCAACGTGATTGCGATTCCCATTGCGAATAAATTGGTGCTGCGAGCGGAACAGGAAAAGCTGAACCGGCAGCTCATTTTGGATGCTATTTTAGGAATTCAGGATGGACAAAACCCACGGGTTATTGAGGGCTTGCTACGTAATTACCTCGCCGAATCCAAACGTGTCAATGAAGGGAATGAGGACGAATAGCGCCTATGGCTGCCGCAGACGATCAAGAAGAATGCCGTTGCCCGCCCCCTGGGCTTCCTATGTGGATGGCGACTTTTGCTGATTTAATGACACTACTAATGTGCTTCTTCGTGCTGCTTCTTGCTTTCTCTGAAATGGATGTTCTTAAATTTAAGCAAATTGCCGGCTCTATGAAGTATGCGCTGGGTGTTCAGAATAAAATTGAAGTAAAAGACATACCCAAGGGAACAAGTATTATTGCGCAGGAATTTCGGCCTGGGCGTCCTGAACCTACGCCCATCGAGACCATTCAGCAACAAACAGTCGAAATGACCCAACAAACCTTGGAGTTTCAAGATGGGGAATCAGACTTTGCAGGAGGTAAGCAGGTCGAACGGGGTGGACAGCAAGCTGACAGCGAGGAGGACAAGAAGGCCGCTGACGGAAGCGAGTCCGATCCAGCGGTAGAGCAGCAAGTTAAGGAGCTAATGGAGCGTATCCGAGAGCAATTAAGTGATAACATCAAGGCCGGCTCATTAGAATTAGAGCAATTGGGGCAACAAATTATTATCCGAATTAAAGAAAATGGTTCGTTTCCAGAGGGATCTGCGTTCTTACAGCCGCAATTTAAGCCAGTCATTCGGGAAGTGGCACAAGCGCTCAAAGATATTCCTGGCGAGATCACGATCTCGGGGCATACCGATAATCAACCGTTAGTTTCTGAGATGTACACCTCAAAGTGGGATTTATCCGCTAAACGAGCTGTCGCTGTTGCTGAAGAGATGACTACAGTAGACGGGTTCGACCAATCACGCCTTGTTACGATGGGCTATGCCGATACAAAACCGATTGTACCGAACAACTCGGCCTCTAATCGTGCGCTCAACCGACGTGTTGATATCGCTATTATGCAAGGCAAGGCGAAAGAGTCCGATCCGGTGGATGTAATTGACTAGCTCGGGTGGCTCACAGCGTTAAAAAATCGTATAATGATCGGTTTTTAGACTAGCTAAAACTGGGGCCTCCATGAAGTTCGTTGTACGGTTGCATGCCGAAATCACCATCAAAAGCCGCTCAGTTCGTAAGCGTTACGGAAAAGTACTCACCAATAATCTACGTAAAGTGTTGGCCGATATAGATGCCGGTCTCTACGTAAAATGGTTGTGGGACCGTATCGAAGTGAGTACTCCCTCAGAAGAGGAAGATGTGCGTCAAGCGGTGATTGATAAATTGGCTTGTACGCCAGGGATTTCATGGTTCGCTGAGGTGGTTGAGCGCCCCCTGGATGAGTTCGAGATCCTTGCCGAGTGGGTCGCACAGTTCTGGCTAGAAAAAATCGCTCAACAAACCTTTGCGGTCAGAGTAAAGCGTAAAGGGCATCATGATTTCTCTTCACAACAGCTGGAGCGCTACATCGGTGGCTACCTTCTTGAGCATCAACCGACTGCAAAAGTGCAATTAAAGGCGCCTGAGCATGAAATTACTTTGCAAATTATTGAGCAAAATATTCAGTTAGTGGGTACCCGGAGGCAGGGCCTGGGCGGTTTTCCTATTCCTACTCAGGAGACCGTGGTGAGTCTCATGAGCGGCGGCTTCGACTCGAGTGTTGCGAGCTTTGACTTCATTCGTCGTGGCGCGCGCACACACTTTTGTTTTTTTAATCTCGGTGGCGACGCGCACGAAGTCGCCGTTAAGCAAATATGTCATTATCTTTGGGACCGTTACAGTAAGTCGCATCCCATTAAGTTTATCAGTGTGGACTTCGCGCCTATCGTAGAAGATATTCTGACCCACGTCGACAACGGTGCCATGGGAGTTGTTCTAAAACGTCAAATGCTACGAGCAGCAACGCGTGTTGCGGGCTTTTTAAAAGCGCAAGCGTTGGTCACAGGTGAAGCGATTGGACAAGTATCGAGCCAGACGTTGGCTAACTTACAAGTCATCGATAAAGCGACAGATACACTGGTATTGCGTCCACTTATTACAGCGGATAAACAAACCATCGTTGATCAAGCGAAGCGCATTGGAACCGAAGCTTTAGCGAAAACAATCCCAGAGTATTGTGGTGTTATTTCCAATAAACCCACCGTAAAGGCCGATGAGCGAGCTATCTTAGCAGAAGAAGCAAAGCTCGATATGTCGCTTATTGAGCAAGTCGTTCGCAATGCCCAAGTACTTAGTATGCAAGACATTGCTAAGGCAGCACAGGACCAAGTACAAATAAAGCATACAGCGACAGATAAGCCTAAGGTCATCATCGATATTCGAACAGCCGACGAAATTGAAGAGCAACCGCTATCGACCTCCTTTGAGGTGATTGAAATGCCATTCTTCAAGGTTCAGTCAGAATTTGTAAAACTGGATGACGCAAATCACTATCTATTATATTGTTCGCAGGGTGTGATGAGTAAAATGCAAACGTTACTTCTGCAGGAAGCAGGATACAGTAACGTTTCGGTGTATGAAGGACAGGACGTTGAGTAACCTAACGAGTTCTCGCATGTTTGCGCGTGCGATTTTTTTAAGCTTATTAATTGTGATCACCATCGCGTTCTTATGGCAGTTTCCAAGTCATGAAGCGAGCCGTATGATCCCTCATGCAGACAAATGGGTTCATTTTAGTGCTTTTTTCCTGTTGAGCGTGACCCTTCACAAGGCCTTTGACCTATCGGGTAAACTCGCAAGCTCACTGCTACTCATATATGGCTGTGCGATAGAAGTGATTCAGTATTATATTCCAGGGCGAGGCTCTGACGTAATGGATTGGCTTGCTGATGCTGCGGGCGTGACGGCTTACTTTACCTTGCTGTGGCTCTATCGAAAGCGCCGCGATTAACGGCGCTTCTTTGTTTTCTTATTTTGCTTCTTCTTCTTAACACGCTTTTTGTCTGTCGATGGAAATTTATACTGCGGCTTGAGCCCATCAATCACACGTCTATCAAGACGATGCTCCATGTAGCGTTCGATTTTTCCTAACAGAAGTGCATCGTGCGCCTCTACGAGTGAAATAGCTAACCCTTTTTGGCCGGCGCGGGCAGTACGGCCTATTCTATGCACATAAACGTCTGCCTGTTTAGGCAAATCATAGTTAATAACCAATTTAATATCGTCAATATCGAGTCCGCGAGAAGCTACATCAGTTGCGACTAACACGGCGTTATCACGACGCTTAAATTCGATGATTTTCTGTTGTCGTTCAGCATGTGGTAAGTCACCACGTAAAAACATGACAGGCACGTCTTGTGATTGGAGAAAGCTGGCTAGCGCCTGCACTCGTTCGCGGGTGCGCGCAAAAACAATCGAGCGACCACTATGCTGCTTTAATAACGCCATCAACAACTGACGCTTGTGATCATCGGTATCTGCAAGATATGCGTGTTCAATTATTTTACCGCGTTCTCGCTTAGGAGGCGTGACCTCAATAAGTTCGGGTTCATTTAACAGCGCACGCGAGAATGCTTTCACACCGTCACTTTCAATCGTCGCCGAACAAAGAATTGCATGTTGGCGATTGCGCGCGTGCAGCGCAATGTCTTTAACAACATCTTTAAAGCCCATATCCAGCATACGATCGGCTTCGTCAATAACTAACCATTCAACGGCTTCAAGCTCGTATTGCTCGGCTTCTAATAAGTCTAATAGCCTGCCTGGGGTTGCGATGACTATATCATGGCTCTGCTCCAGTCGGCTCAACTGACTACCGTAATTGACGCCGCCAGTAACAACGACAGAAGAGAGCTCTGTGAGCGCACGAAACATCTCTGCTTGTTGATAGATTTGTTCCGCCAACTCACGAGTTGGCGCCAAAATAAGTGCGCGCGCAGCCCCCGGTTGCTTGCGAGGAAAGTCCATCATGTGCTGTAGCACAGGAAGCAAAAACGCTAAGGTTTTGCCTGTACCTGTGGGCGAGCTGATCAGTAGATCATGGCCATCCATTGCGGCTGGCAATGCTGCCTGCTGGACTTTAGCCGGTTTATTGAGACCGGCTGCTTTAAGTACTGATATGAGCGCATCATCAAGCTCTAATTCTTGCCAATCTGGCGTCATTCACTGAATTCCTAAAAATAAAATTAACGAAGTAAAAGCACGGGTATTTGCGAACGAGAGAGTACTCTCGACGTGGTGCTTCCCATAAATAGCTGACGTAACTTAGAGTGGCTATATGCCCCCATAACAAGCATATCGATATTACGTTCTTGTTGAATATCGTGCAAAGTTGATTCAACGTCGCCCGCTCGGATCTCATAGCTGACTTTATGACGAAATTCTTGCAGATGACTGACGGCAGCCTCGACCGATGCCGTTGCATCGGCTGTCGCGGCACCTACCATCACCACATGGATAGGCATGCCGACAAAAAGAGGTGACTCCGCAAGCATTTTTACGCCTTTACGTGACACATCACTCCCATCAAACGCCAACATGACGTTCGTCGGCGTATGGTACTTGGGGGGAACGGCTAAAATTGGACGATGTATATTTCGCACAATAGTTTCAATCTGATGACCAAGCCGATCGCTGTCACATGTTTGTGCTCCATGTAAGCCAATGACGAGGAGTCGCAGGTTATCCTCAAGAGCTGTCAGTGACTCAGCCAAATCACCATGACGCTGACGCACATGCACGTCTTCTGCACCCATTTCTTCGGCTCGATTTTTTGCTGCTTCAAGCAGATGATGGCCATGCTCTAAGGCTATCTTATTACGACGCTCATCGAGTTCGGCTAGCTCTTCGAGCAGCGACTCTCGGCTTCCTAGACCAATATTTCCGGTCATGTCCGAATTCACTGGGTAACGCATTTCGTCAAGTACATGGAAAAGCGTCAGTGGTGTTTGAAGTTGCTTTGCGGACCATGTCGCGTATTGCGTGACAGCATTGGCCATACGCGACTCATCAATACAAGCGATAACGTGTTTCATACGACTTACCTTAATTAATGTCCGATCAAGTCTTTGGTATCACTTTGGTTATGTTCACCAAAGCGGTCGACAATGGTCGCACTTGCTTTATTCAGCCCAATAACATCGACTTTTGCACCTTCACGTCTAAATTTTATCACGACACGATCCAGTGCGTTGACAGCAGTAATGTCCCAGAAGTGAGCTTCGCTTAGGTCAATGACAATCTTATCTACGCCTTCTTTAAAGTCAAAGGCTGCAATAAACTTCTCTGATGAACTAAAGAATACTTGTCCTGCAACTTTGTACGTGCGGCAGAACGAAGCTTCATCTAAGCTCGATGTGACGGCCATATAATGGCCGACTTTATTAGCAAAGAATACTGAAGCTAATAACACGCCAACAAATACGCCGAGTGCCAAATTGTGAGTCGCGACGACTACTGCGACCGTCGCTAGCATCACAATGTTGGTAGACAATGGATGTTGTTTGAGGTTTCGAATCGAATCCCAACTAAAGGTGCCAATTGACACCATAATCATAACCGCCACTAGCGCAGCCATGGGAATTTGTTTTAACCATTCATCTAAAAACAAGATCAATATCAACAAAAAGGTACCGGCGATAAACGTAGAAAGACGCGTGCGGCCCCCCGATTTTACGTTGATAATCGATTGCCCTATCATTGCGCACCCGGCCATGCCACCAAGGAGTCCTGAGCCGATATTGGCGATACCTTGGCCTTTACACTCACGGTTGCGATCACTGGATGTATCGGTGAGGTCATCAACAATGGTAGCGGTCATCAGCGACTCAAGCATACCGACAATTGCTAAGCCCAATGAGTACGGAAAGATAATAGCAAGCGTTTCGAAATTGAGAGGTACATCGGGCCATAGGAATACGGGTAACGTATCCGGAAGTTCGCCCATATCACCCACTGTGCGTACATCTATCCCAAAGTAGATGGCAATCACGGTCAGCGATAAAATGCAGATCAAAGGAGATGGCAACAAGCGTCCGATGACAGGGATATAGGGAAAGCCGTAAATAATACCCAAACCGGCTAGGGTCATTACGTAAACGTGCCAAGTGACGTTTGTCAATTCAGGTAGTTGAGCCATGAATATGAGAATTGCTAACGCGTTAACGAAGCCAGTAACGACGGAACGCGAAACGAAGCGCATGAGTTCGCCCAGTTTCAAGTATCCTGCGACGATTTGTAAAACCCCCGTCAGCAGTGTGGCTGCAAGAAGGTATTGTAAGCCATGCTCCTTAACGAGCGTAACCATCAATAGCGCCATAGCCCCTGTTGCAGCGGATATCATGCCAGGTCGACCGCCGGTAAAAGAGATAATGACGGCGATAGCAAACGACGCGTAGAGCCCGATTTTCGGGTCAACGCCCGCAATAATTGAGAAAGCAATAGCCTCAGGAATCAATGCTAAAGCAACAACAAGACCTGATAGTACATCACCGCGCAGGTTCGAAAACCAGTTTGCCTGGATAGACTTCCACATAAAACCTTACCAAATTAAAAATACAGTGAGATGGAATGCATCTAGTTTGTATGTCACATGTACGGAGCATGCAGTATAGTTGAGCGAACTGACACGGATGTGACACTGTGGTTAAAGTTCAACCACTGAAGCGCGCGGATTCTAGCACAGGGTTAGGGCGGTAGGCAAAATTGATAGCGTGCGCCGCATGGCGCACGCTGAATATCACTCGAAAGCTTAAAGTCCGAGTTCGGCTTTTCCTTGATTAAACTTAACATCGACTGGAATGCCCGCATCCGATAGCTTATCTAAATCGGACTGTAGCTGAGGGCTAATCACGCCGAGACGCTGAACTAGCTCACCCACGCCTTGGTAGTTACCGTCACCTTGCAATTGCAAGATTTTCTTGGAAAGACTGGTCATAGCTGCGCGCATTTTTTCCATGTTGATGGCGTATTGACCATCGGCATTGCGAGTAAACGCACCCTCATTGGCAAAGTAGTTAAACCGGATCATGTTAGCTTTACCATGAGCGCTAGAAGCACCAAATCGAACTGAGCGGAAGATACTTGCCATGAAGGTGGTGTAGTAGTCTTGTAGGGTGCCCGTGGTCAGTTCACCTTTCTCAAACAACTGAGTCACCATATATAGACCCAGAATATCGGCCTTGCCTTCTTCCAGTGCTGATGCATGTTCTTTTAATGCAGCGCGCACGGTGCCTTTGTTATTGATTGTGTTTTTAATACCAAGCCCGTGAGCCACTTCGTGGAACATGGTATTCGCGAAGAACGCATCAAAAGTGATATTTTCACGTTGCTCTGGAACAATTAATTGATCTGCAATAGGGCGCAAAATCTTGTCAAACTTAGCACGCATCGCGTTTTTAAGCTGTAAGCGGCGAGTGCCCTTTTCAAGTTGCACGTATTCATCGTTTGGCAAGTTGATAGCGATGGTTTTGCTACCCGCGTTAGAATGACCAGCAAAGTAGACCGCATCGTAGGCATTTAGCTGTGCGTTCGCGCCTGGCATTTCTTGCTTGTATTTATCTTCGACAGGCAAGCCGCGTTGTAACTCGGGTAGAAACTGAGCGTATTTAGCAAGTCGATCACTCCACTGCTTGTCTTTTATCAGTACGTAGGCTTCGAATGCTGTTTTGTAGCCAAACAATTGGTCTTCATAGGTCTCAATCGGCCCGATTACTAAGTCGACGTCGTTGTTCTTCATATCCATCCAAGCAAGATCCGATGGACGATAGTCATTACTTAAAAAGGCATCAGCGCGCAGGTTCAAATATTTCGCAAAGTCTGGATCCTCTGCTAGCTCGGCTGCTTGGCGTAACAATTTAGCGGCCTGCTTTAACTCATTAGCATAAGCTTCTGCATAAGGCACGACCTTGAGTTGGCCTGCACTGTCGCGTCGAATAAGTGTGTATTCACTATCTTTCGTATCGCTATCGAGCTCGTTAAACTCCGCTTTACTCATATCCGCAGGGTAAAAGTTTGCTCCAGGTGGCTTCTCACTGAACTCACGTAAGAAGGGTTTATCACCATTGAGTCGATCCCAGGGACCATAATTAATGTCAGCAAATGACTGTGCTTGCGATGGCACTGCGTTTAAGAATGAACGTTTGTCATGCGCAAATGCTTGCTGCCAGAATAGGTCGTCCATGATTTTGGCTGCTTCAATCAATAATCCCAACATGTCTTTTTGATTAGCAGTCAGATGCGAAATGTCAGACGTCAGGGTGTAATCGGTATAAATCCCAAACCGATCCTCAGCACCTTTTACAACGGTATATTCAGACGTTTGCTGAGCTGAAGAAGTTGCCGTTTGGTTCGCTTGTGTTTCCTGAGAAGTTGCTTGTTCTGTACAAGCCGATAAAGCAAGAACCAATGGCGCAATGGTGAAAATTTGTTTTAACATAAGTTTAACTTTGTCAGTATAGTAGTAAAATGAGTTAAGATAATTTAATGCGATGTGGACAATATCGCAAGTTGGGTAACCAATAAGGTATGGAAACGAGTCATGACGGCAACCAATGCACTTTATTTATTGATTGAGGATAGAATACAAAGAGACCAACTCAAACTGCCTGGTTTGCCAGAAACAGCAGAACGTATTCGCGAAGCGACGATCAACCCAGATACCAACCTGCATGACCTTGCCGCAATTATTCAACATGATACAGCATTGAGCGCGCGCTTGATCAGACTCGCTAATAGCGCCTACTTGAGTGGGCGTGCTCGTGCAGAGAGTTTGATGCAAGCACTCACTCGAATTGGACTTCGCCGAATTCGAACGTTGGTGGTTGCCATGGCGGTCGAACAAGTTTTTAATCCACAAAACGATATTGTCAAAAAATATGCGGATAAGTTTGTCAGAGAGTCGCGTGACATTGCAGCAGCATCAGTTATCGTCACACAGCACCTGCATGAGCGCGGCTACTGTAACCGGCTACATCAAGACGTTTCTTTGCTCGCTGGGATGGTATGTCGCATTGGTGTGGCGCCAATACTGAAAATTGCCGATGAATTTGATGATAGTTTTGCCAATCCGACGTTCCTGAATCAAACTATTACGCATTTTGATCGGAGTCTGGGCGTGAGTGTGCTTGAGCACTGGCGATTTGCGCCAAACCTTATAAAAGTGCCGTATTTTTTCAATCGCGGCCGATTCGAAGACTTAAATGATCCGCTCGTGGCAAATTATTGCGATATCGTTCACATCGCGAGTCTATTGACGGGTCATTCACAACCCATCGAAGGTGCCATGACCTTAGCTGAATATCAGCAACGGGAAATTATCCCCGTGCAAAACTTCTGGGAGGATGAGGCCACCCAGAAGCGTTATCAAGCTTTGCGTACATCACTTAGCTGACATACTCAGTAAGTCATCTAGCAGGGCCCCTAACTCGGCAGAGACGAGTGCTAGATCGCTATCTAGTTTTTGCTCCGGTGATGCATCATTCCAATCATCTTGATCGTCAAGTAACTGGTCGGTCGCTTTAATACGCTTAAGCGCCCAGTCTGCTTCAAGTACGCATTCGATGCGCTCATTCCAAACCAAGCCTAATTTCACGACCTGTTTGCCGGCGGTTGCGTGCGCCTGAACATCCTCGCGGGTTAAGTCCTCTTGCTTACAGCGGATAATGCCACCATCAGCTTGGGGCAAACGCAGCTCAAGCTCATCACCCAAATCAAAGCGTGTGGGAAGCGACTGTTTTGTCAACCATTCGGTCAAGACCACTTCCGCCGACTCTGCGAGTGCGATGGGTTTTACCGGGAGCGAAGCAAGACTGGCGCGGAGGAGTCCAAGTAAATCTTCCGCTTTGTTAGCGCTGGATTCATCAACAATGACGAGTTGACGTTTTAAATCAATATAGGCCCAGGTTCGACGGAACTTACTAAATGCTTGTGGTAGTAATTGGTGCGTAATATCTTCCTTGATGTTTTTCTTTTCCTTGCCATTGACAGGACGACCCTCGGTGTCTTGAATCGCCTGGACCTTCTGCTCAAGCTCTGCGTTAATGACGGCTGCCGGGAGCACCTTTTCTTCTCGTTGAGCACACACTAAGTAGCTTTGTTCAACAGCATGATGCAGAACATCGCTCTGAGCACCAAATACAGACGTCCAACCGAAACTGGTCATATCCTGACGTCCACAAGGTTTGAACGCTTGCGCCTCAAGCTGAGACTCAAAGTCCTCGGGTAGTTGGAATGTGTCACTAAAACGATATACGCGGGCGTTTTTAAACCACATAATTAAGCGCCTTTATTTTAAAATAATGATCGGAAAAGAAAATGTGTACGTTAAGCCTTGACCTGGCTCGCTTGTAGCGGTGATTTCACCATCTAATGTTTGTGTGACAAGGTTACGCACGATATGTGTACCTAATCCACTCCCACCTTGGTTTAACTTGGTTGTAAAGAATGGGTCAAATAGCTTGGCTAACTGCTCCTGATTCATACCCTGTCCATTATCTGAGTAAACCACATGAAGCCTATCGTTATCGTTATCATCGGTGCTGGTACGAATTTTTATCTTCATTTCGCCTTCGCTGATACCTTCGAAACCATGCAATATGGAGTTAATTATGAGATTCGTAAATATCTGCGACAGAGCACCCGCTGCGCAGCGTACGAAGAGGTTGTCTTGACAATCAATATGGACACGATGATTGTGCTTTTTTAACTGTGGCTGAAGCGATTGTACAAGATCATTGATATAGCGTTTAAGGTCAATATCACGAATCGCATCCGATGTTTGGTCGACCGCCACCTGTTTAAAACTACTGATCAACTCTGATGCGCGGTTGAGATTATTCTCTAACAATTGAATACTTTCGCGACTCTCCTCAATATACTTGGATAATTGTGCTTGAGTGAGCGTTTTATCGTTAAGCATGCGCTCAAGGTTTTCGAGCTTCTCTTTCAGAAATGAATTTGCCGTTACACTAATGCCGATCGGCGTGTTGACGTCGTGTGTAATGCCTGCGACCAAGCCTCCTAAAGAAGCCATCTTCTCTGATTCAATCAACTGTTGCTGGGTATTTTTTAAGTGATCAAGCGATGATTGCAGGCGCTCGTTCGACTCACGTAAATTAGTCTCCATTGACCGGCGTTGACTGATTTCTCGCTCTAGCTTCTCTTGGCGAATTTCCAACTCATTTTTACGCTGTTCAAGGTCTAACATGACTTGACTTAAACGCGATGTCTTGCGCGCAACCTCTTGCTCGAGAATTGCATTTTGTTCATCTAATTGGCGATTCGCTAATTTGAGTTTGTGCTGTGTGCGCTCCAAATCTTCTTGGTAGTCCTCAATATTATCGATGAGCTGATTATAAGCTTGCTCAATTAACACCAGTTCGTTGTTATGTCGCTCATCAAGCTTAATACGTGAAGCATCCAAGTTATCCAGTCGGAAGCTGTTGATTTGTCGCGTAAGGTCGTTTAGCGGCTGGTTAAGCATGCGTTGGAATGCAATACCAAATAAAATCAACAGGAAAGCACTTTTGATGATTGCATTACCAACGATAAAGGCGAGACTAATTTTGATACGGTCGATAGCAATATCGCGCGTGGTGAACAAAGAGACATCACCAACGCGAGTCGAGTGCCCAGAAAACTCGAAAATAAGCGCGTTGTAAAAACCGAAAGTACCGTTTTCTTCTGGTAGCACATAGCCTTCGGAAGCGCGTTCAGGTAAACCATCCACGGGTAGTGTTTCACCAATTTGAATAACAGGCTTACCACTTTCGTCTCTTATTAGTACGCCAGCAATCGCCGGAATGCTAATCAAGCCGTCAGCAATGGTTTCAATTTGAGGTGTGTTAAATTCCCACAACGATCGCGTGAGCGATCCATTAAAGGTACCTTGTTGGTTTTGCAGTTCCGCAACAAGGACACGTTTTGTGTCAAAGTACTCTGCACCGATTTGTACCGCCGTGACTGTTAGCGTTAATAAAAAATAAACGGACAGAACGCGGGTGAGAAGCGAATAAGATATGCTTTTATAAGCCATAATAAGTTGTAATTAGAGCGCCGCTTACCTAGTTTAAAGACTTTCATTAAACTAATCGATTCACCTCATAGACGCAATCTTTATCGTTGTCACAAAGTTGACATATTTACGTCATTAAGCTGTCACGAAAAATCACTAAAGTTGTCGCATCTTTCATCTGGGTGTTTAAAAATTCACCAACCTAAGTAAAGGGTCACATATGAAGTTGCTAGCGACAAGTACAGCCATTGCAATGGCTTGCGTTCTATCAACCTCAGCATTGGCACAGGATAAAACCTTAGAGCCAGTCGTTGAGAACGCCACCGACATCAATGAGTCTGCACGCGAGGCTCAGCTTACAGTAGACAAGATTTCTGATTCCATGCAAGAACGCATGCAGCAATACAAGCAGATCATGAAAGAAATCGAAGGTCTGCAAGTTTACACCAACCAACTTCAAAATCAGATCGATGATCAACAGGTTGAGATGGCTGATTTAAACCAGTCGATTGACCAGGTCAGTTACGTGGAGCGCCAGATTACTCCATTAATGATTCGCATGGTTGATGCGTTAGATACTTTTATCGAACTCGATGTGCCCTTTTTAGAGCAAGAGCGTGATGAACGCATTGCGGGTCTGCGCGATTTGATGAGTAAAGCGAACGTGGACGTGTCTGAAAAATTCCGTCGTGTTATGGAAGCCTATCAAATTGAGACAGATTATGGTCGCAATATTGAGGCTTATACAGCTGAGCATTCCATTGATGGGCAAGTTCAAGACGTGACCTTCTTACGCGTAGGTCGTGTGGCATTGATTTATAAATCGCGCGATGGACAACATCTTGGCATCTGGGACAACGACAGTAAGCAGTGGATGGAACTTGACCAGGCTCATCGTCCCGCTGTTGAAACTGCCATCCGTATCGCACGTAAGCAGGTTGCTCCCGATATGTTGATGCTACCGCTCGTCGTGAATAAAACCGCGTCAACTAACGCTGCCGACTAAGGAGTCCGAAGATGTCGATGAAACCAATCAAGTTAATACTCAGCGCAGCACTGACCATGGGTTTGGTGGCAGGCGCAAATGCGGCACCTAAGCCACAAGATCCAATCAACCTTGACCAGTTACTTGAGCAATTACAGCAAGGTAAATACGCACAGTCGGAAGAAAACAAAGCTCGCTTAGAGCGTTTCCGTCAGCAGGAGCAAGAGCAAAAGCAAATGTTGCGCGATGCCATCGCACAGCGTCAAGCGCTTGAGCAACAAGCGTCAGACTTAGAGACACGCTTTGAAAGCAATGAGACTCAACTAGGTAACTTGCAAGATACCTTGACTCAAAGCATGGGCTCATTGAAAGAACTCTTTGGTGTACTACAGCAAGTGACCAATGAAGCTGCGGGTAGCTTCCAAAACTCTGTTATTTCAGCTCAGTACCCCGGCCGTTCTGATGAGCTAAAGCAGTTATCTGAGCAAATCAGTAACTCGTCTAAACTGGCGTCTATCGAAGATATCGAGAAAGTTTGGCTGGCGCTACAAAAAGAAATGACCGAGTCAGGCAAAATTGCCGAGTTCTCTGCGCCTGTGACTGAAGCTGATGGTGAGAAAGACGTCGAAGATGTCTTACGTGTTGGGGCATTCAACCTTGTTGCAGATGGCGCGTACCTTGAATATAACGCAACCACTGGCAACATCGCTGAATTAGTCCGTCAACCCGCAGGACGTTTCACCGAGAGTGCTGAAGAGTTGCAAGACGCCTCAAGTGGTGTTGTCGCATTTGGTTTGGATCCGACGGGCGGCTCGATTCTTGGGTTATTGGTACAGGCGCCTAGCTTAAAAGAGCGGGTGGACCAAGGTGGTACTGTTGGCTACATCATCCTTGGGCTTGGCTTAATCGGTCTATTGATTGCACTTGAGCGATTCGTATCACTCATGCTCATTGGCAATAAAGTAAAGCGCCAACTTAAAGCGCCACAACCGAAAGAAGACAATCCGTTGGGTCGCGTCATGTTGATTAAAGACAAGTTCCCTGATGCGGATACAGAAACACTCGAACTCAAACTGAGTGAGGGCATCTTACGCGAAGTACCGAAGATCACCCGCAACCTCACGTTTATTAAGATCATCTCGGTTGTCGCTCCGTTGATGGGTCTATTAGGTACGGTTACCGGTATGATTAATACCTTCCAAGCAATTACCTTGTTTGGTACCGGTGACCCGAAAATGATGGCGGGTGGTATCTCGCAAGCATTGGTGACCACAGTGCTTGGTCTTGTCGTCGCGATTCCAATGACGTTGCTATTCGCAATGTTGCATACACGCAGTAAAAACATGATCCACATTTTGCAGGAGCAAGCATCAGGCATTATCGCTGAACGCTCTGAGCGAGGAGAATAGTCGTGTTATTTCTGATTGAATTCAGCAATGCGATTAGAGATTTCATCGAGGCCGGCGGGCATGTCCTGCTGGTCATCGGAATCCTAATCTTCAGTATGTGGCTGATGATACTCGAGCGAATTTTTTACTTTTTCAATGGCCACCGTAAAGCGGTCAAAGACGCACGCAAGCGTTGGAAAGAGCGTGACGATAAATCGTCTTGGAATGCTGAGCAGATCCGCCAAGCGATGATTTCACGTGTTGCGCTGGGTCTGGGCGGTAATTTGCCGGTGATAAAAGCGTTAGTCGCTTTATGTCCTTTGCTTGGGCTGATGGGTACCGTGACCGGCATGATCGAGGTGTTTGATGTGATGGCCATAACAGGTACCGGAAGTGCTCGCTCGATGGCTGCGGGTGTCTCAAAGGCTACTATCCCTACCATGGCCGGAATGGTTGGAGCATTATCTGGAGTATTTGCCGCGACTTGGTTGCAGCGTACAACGCGCCGCGAGCGAATGAAATTAGAAGATCGAATTTTATTGGAGCGTCACTAATATGAAACAGCATTTTGCCAATTTAGTTGAAGAAGAAGAGAGCGCTATCGACATGACGCCGATGCTCGACGTGGTCTTTATCATGTTGATCTTCTTCATTGTGACAGCCTCATTCGTAAAAGAGTCGGGCATTGATGTTAACCGCCCAGATGCCGCTACAGCTGTGCAAAAGAATCGCGCCAATATTTTGGTTGCAATCAGTGACTCGAATGAAGTGTGGATTAACAAGCGTCAGATTGATTTACGCGCGGTTCAGGCGAATATCGAACGCCTTTATGCAGAGAATCCACAAGGCTCAGTCGTAATTCAGGCCGATGAAGAGTCAAACACTAAGACCTTGATTGAGGTTATGGATGCCGCACGAGCTGCCGGTGTGTTCGATGTTTCAGTAGCAACGGATGAGCAGTAACTATGAGATATATTGCCGCGCTATTAGTTGCCGCTGCAGTCACCATCGGGCTGTTCTATTTAATGCAGTCATTAATTAGCTCGGGTGAGGGCGCGATGTCGGAGCCGGTAAAGGGCAGTGTCTTGGACTTCGTGCGTACGCCGGAACCTGAGCAGGTGCAGGAAAAAGAGCGCAAGCCCGAACGCCCGCCGGAACCTGAACAGCCACCGGAAGATTTACCACAACCCGATATGAGCTCAGACGTTGATACAGATAGCTCGGGGTCTTATGACTTCAGCGCTGATGTCAGTGCCAGTGCGGATATTGGTAATGGCGCCTCGTTACAAGCGAGCGATGGTGAGTACTTGCCCATCGTTAAGGTTCAGGCAACTTATCCGCGTCGTGCACTTCAACGTGGCATTGAGGGCTATGTGGTAGTCGAGTTTACGGTCACCAAGCAAGGCTCAGTGAAAAATCCGGTTGTTGTCGAGGCAGAACCTCAAGGCATATTTGAAGACTCAGCCATGGAAGCCGTACTTAAGTTTAAGTATAAGCCACGCGTTATCGACGGTGAGCCGGTAGAAGTCGAAGGGGTGCGTAACCGTATGACCTTCGAAATGAATTAAGGTGAGGTGAGCAATGAAACATTTTCTATTAAGTGGCGTAATTGCTTGGGTTGTAGGTACGACGCTCGTTCAGCCTGTACTGGCTCAGACAACAGAGCGTGTACCCGCATTGCGTGAAAAAGTGTATAGCCAATTAGCTCGTGCTCAACAAGAAGCTGAAGATAATGGCGTGCAAGCTGGCTTGGCTGCGTTGAAGTCGGTTGAGGATCGTGCGGATAGTATGAATAGCTATGAACGTGCGATGCTTTGGAACTTCTATGGTTATACCTATTACGACAATGAACAAGTCGACAAGGCGATTGACTACTTTGCAAAGGTGGTTCAAGAGTCACCCATTCCGGAGTCGCTCAGAAAAAATACGCTGTTCAGCTTGGCTCAGTTAAGCTTAACTGAGGGGAATTTTCAAGAAACGCTGGATTACCTCGATCTATGGGAAAACGTGGCCAAGGCGGATGAGCTTAGCAAGGCTTGGGTCCTCAAAGCCCAGGCACTGTATCAAGCAGAGCGTTATGCGGAATCCTTGCCATTTATTCAGAAAGCCATTGCGGCCGCTGACAAGGAAGATAAAGCACCTCAAGAAAATTGGTTGATACTCGCTCGAGCTATTCATTATGAACTGAAGCAAACTGAGCAAGTGGCGGCTGTGCTTGAGCGCTTGGTAAAACTCTACAGTAAACCAGAATATTGGCTACAACTAGCAGGAGTTTACGGTCAACTTGATCAGACTAAGAAGCAACTGGCAGTACTTGAAGCTGCAAATCAGCAAGGGTTTATCGATACGGCTGGAGAATTGCGAAATCTTGCGCAGGTTTACTATATTAATCAGTTACCGTACAAAGCGGCGAAGATCATGAAAGACGGTTTTGACGCTAACAAGATTGAGACAAACCTGGCTAATCGTAAGTTTTATGCGCAAAGCTTGATGCAGGCGCGTGAATATCAGCAAGCGTTGGATGCCTATTTGTGGGCTGACGAAGTCAGTGAAGATGGCGAAATGTTAGCGCAGGCAGCACACGTTGCACTCAATCTGGATAAAAATCAGCGTGCGACGGAGTTAGCTAAACAGGCACTTGAAAAAGGCGAAGTACGTAATGCGGGTAACTTGTGGTTGCTGCAAGGTATGGCCGCGGTCAACCAACGTCAATACGAACAAGCCGTCGAAGCGTTTGCTAAAGCGCTTGAGTTTCCAGAGAGTAAGGCGGCAGCTCAGCAATGGCAACGTTATGCAAAAAGCCAAGTTGACTATCAAGCGCGTGTTAACGAAACCGCAATGAATTAGTCACGTTTTTGCAATAAAAGGTACATAAAGTAAGAAAACTGTAATAAAATCTACACGATGTTTTAACTAAACGTTCATTTTCACGCGTAGTTCACGACAAAAACCGTAAACTGCGTTAATGACTGAAACAATCGTGTGGATTTTATGCTTCGATATTTTATGTATGCAGCATTGATGTGCAGTTCGATAAACGCATACGCGAGCGACAAGAGTGATGCGCTAACCGTCTACGGTCGTGCCAACATTGGCTTGCTATACAGTGATATAGCGGATCAAGATGATACGGAAGTCAAAAGCTACTCATCCCGCTTTGGCTTGAAGGGCCGTCAGTCGCTCGACAATAATCTCGAAGTTTTTTATCAATTTGAGTGGGGCGTCGACCTCGCTGGCTTTGATGAAGATAATTCTATTAGTGATCGTAACCAAATCGTGGGTCTGCGTAGCGATTTTGGTACCGTCATGTTAGGCCGCTATGATACGTTTCTGAAAGACTCACAAGGTGCTGTTGACCAATTCAAGGACTATACAGCCGATCTGAAATACCTATTCAAAGGCGAAGTCCGTGCTGATAATAGCCTGACTTATTACTCGCCCGCTTATAAAGGTTTCAAACTGGGCTTTACCTACGTATTTTCGGACGACGATAGTGTAGACGACGGTCAATCGTTTGGCCTCATTTACGGGGATGAAAAGCTCAAAAAGAGTAACGTTTATGCCGCGTTAGCATTTGATAATGAGGTGGCAGGCTTTGACATCGTGCAATTCTCTTTCGCCACTAAGGTGAATGATTTCAAGTTAGGTTTTGCAGCTCAAGATTACCAGTCAGTGGATGGCATAATCAGTGCTCAGGGCGTGTTGGTCAGTGCCGCTAAACGCTATGGCGCTTGGGTGCCCAAGGTTCAGTATCAAGTTATTAAAGATGATGAGCGAGATCATTCGATCTCTATCGGCAGTGATTACTACCTCGGTGATAACACACGTTTGTTTGCCTTTTACACCGCTCGTAACCGCGATATTCAGCAGCAGGTAACAGAAGACTACCTTTCTATCGGTATACGTCACGATTTTTCTTGGTAAGATAGAAGCGCGATGAGCAGCTACTCTTTGGCTGCTCTATCTATTGAGCCAGATAATCGAGTGACGTCATGACGAATCTTATTGTACTTGCCATCTATTTGTTGATTGGTGTGGTGATTAAACGCGCTGGTAAGTTTCCGGATAACACCGCGCAAGTGCTCAACTTGTACGTCATTTACGCCGCTTTACCCGGTGTTATTTTTACCAAAATTCCTGACTTACATTTTTCTTCCGATCTCATTATTCCAATTATTACTCCATGGCTACTACTGGCAATGAGTGCCGTTATGGTATTACTGCTAAGTCGTTGGTTTAACTGGTCGCGGGAAGTCACCGGTGCCCTGCTGATTTGTGTACCGCTAGGTAATACCTCATTTTTTGGCTTTCCGATGATTGAGGCGTTCTATGGCAGTGATGCGATTGTATATGGGTTGCTCTACGATCAGTTTGGCTCGTTCTTTGGATTAGCCATTTATTCGACAATTATTATAGCGCTGTACCGTCCACTTACTGCGGGTGAATCAGCAGAACGTCCGCGCATTGCGGATATCATCAAGAAAATCGTGCTGTTTCCACCGTTCATTGCGCTGATAATCGCTCTAATAATCAAAGATATGGCTTACCCTGAGGTGTTCTCGGTGCTAACTGAGTCGTTGGCGGTTACATTGGTGCCTGTCATCATGGTGGCTGTTGGGTTCCAGCTAAAATTTCGTTTGCCAAAAGGCAGCAAAACGCCACTCACCGTCGGTTTATTGCTTAAATTACTGGTGATGCCAGCGGTGACATTATTGGTATTAGCATCGACCACGGGTATTGAATCCACTCTGGTGCAAGTCACTATTTTTGAAGCCGCAATGCCGCCCATGATTACGGCGGGCGCGGTTGCCATCATGGCTGGTTTGGCACCGATCTTATCGGCCGCTATGGTGGGCTACGGTATCTTGTTGGCATTCATCACTTTACCGTTATTACATCAATTACTGCAGTGGTTGGCATGACTGCGTGACAATGTCACAAAAGTGACCTAGTTTAATAAAACTGTCATAATAATTGTTAATACTATGTCGCATAGTTTAACGAGTCAGGAAACCAATCAATGCCGCGTAGAATTCTCATAGTAGAAGATGAAGCACCTATTCGCGAAATGCTGAGTTTTGTCATGGAGCAACATGGTTATCAAGCCGTGGAGGCTAAGGACTATGACAGTGGTCTTGCCAAAATCGCAGAGCCCTATCCCGATATGGTGCTGTTAGACTGGATGCTACCGGGCGGTTCAGGTATTCAGCTTGCCAAGAAAATTAAGAGTGATGATTTCACGCGTAACATTCCAATTATTATGCTCACTGCGCGCGGCGAGGAAGAAGACAAAGTGCGTGGACTCGAAGTGGGTGCCGATGACTACATTACAAAGCCATTCTCGCCCAAGGAACTGATGGCACGGATGCGCGCAGTATTCCGTCGCGTTGCGCCGACCGTCTTGGATGAACCTTTAGAGATAGAGGGACTAAAGCTTGATCCTGTTTCACATCGTATTTCTACGCACGATCGTAGTATCGATATGGGACCAACAGAGTTTAAACTGTTGCATTTCTTTATGACGCATCCGGAGCGTGTATACAGCCGCGAGCAGCTACTCGATCAAGTTTGGGGTACCAATGTTTATGTAGAAGATCGCACCGTTGATGTGCACATTCGTCGCTTGCGTAAAGCGTTACATGAGCACGGTTACGATCGTTTGATCCAGACGGTTCGTGGCGTCGGCTATCGCTTTTCAAGCCGGTAACAGAAGGTTATGGATAGAGAATACAGCAGTTTTGGTGCACTTAAGGGGCTTGTTCTCTATCTAGTGCCTTTTGCCATTATTGGTGCCATATTGGGCATCTTTTGGCAAGCGATGTCGCTATCCATGGCAGGCCTTTTGATATGGCACTATTATTATCAGCAAAAATTGACCGATTGGCTCTGGAATAGCCGTAACTTAATGCCGCCCACGGCGCCAGGCAGTTGGTCTTACATTTACGACGGGATTTACCGAAACCAGCGTCGTAGCCAACAACGGCGTCGGTCGTTAGCTCAGTTACTTCGTCGCTTCCGTGAAGCAGCCGAAGCGCTTCCAGATGCAGCCATTGTGTTTCGACGTGATGGCTCATTGTTATGGAGTAACCAACTCGCGCAATTCTATTTTGGTCTTAAATGGCCAGATGACGCGGGTATGCGCCTATCAAACTTAATCCGTCATCCCGAATTCTTTAGTTACCTGAGTAAAGGTAATTTTGAAGAAGCGCTGACAATTCCCTCACCTGCCCGCGACTCGTTAGATATTGAGATTCGGGTAATGCCTTACAGTGATGATCAATATCTCTTAGTCGCACGCGATGTCACTCAAATTAAGCAATTGGATAATCTGCGTAAAGACTTTGTAGCGAATGTTTCGCACGAACTAAAAACACCTCTGACGGTATTGCAAGGGTATCTTGAAATGGTTGAGGACCCAGCGATGACTCCGCCGGCAATGATGACCAAAGCGGTGGGTGAGATGCAACGTCAAAGTGAGCGTATGCGATTGCTTATTGATCAACTGCTTGAGCTTTCTCGCATGGAAACACCATCGCATGATGTCTTTGAACGGGTAGTGGATGCACCTTCATTACTACAACAGTTGCAAACTGAGGCGGAAAAATTAGCTAAAACAAAATCTATTAATGTTCACTTTGATGTGGCGCCCGTTAAAGTTTACGGCAAAGAGGATGCGTTACGGAGTGCAATGCAAAACCTCATTACCAATGCCATTCGTTATAACCAAGAAGGGGGTGATATTCGGGTCACTTGGCAAATGGTCGGGAGTGAGGTTGAGTTCAGTGTCGAAGATACTGGGCCGGGGATTGCCTCGGAGCATTTACCAAGGCTGACTGAACGCTTTTATCGTGTTGACAAGGATAGAAACAGTGAGCGCGGCGGCACCGGTTTAGGTCTTTCTATTGTTAAACAAGCGTTGCAACATCATAACTGTGAGCTACAGGTGAATAGTGCCTTGGGCAAGGGGTCGCGCTTTTGGTTCCGTTTACCTGCTGGACTCAGAGTCACCGGCAAACGTCATTAAAGTGACTTTTTTTTGTCATAAATGTCATTAAACTGTCACACAAATCTCATAAACTGCTGAAAATACGGTCAACTGGTTTTGTGAAAGTCACGTGAGGACAAACAGCATGAACAAGTTCAACAAGGCAGTCAAACAGCTTTTAGGCCTCAGTGTGATGATGGCACTGATGAGTCCTGCACACGCGACGGATGACTTACCAAAATACGAGAAAGTGTCGGGCTTGTCCGGCAATCTATCTTCGGTAGGCTCTGATACCTTAGCCAACATGATGACATTCTGGGGTGAAGAGTTTAAACGCATGTACCCTAGCGTAAACATTCAAATTCAGGCTGCGGGCTCTTCGACTGCACCACCGGCACTGACTGAAGGTACAGCGAGCTTTGGACCGATGAGCCGTGCCATGAAGTCCAAAGAAATAGAAGCATTTGAGAAGCGCCACGGTTATAAGCCGACACCCATTCGTGTCGCGATCGATGCGCTGGCGGTGTTCGTTCATAAGGATAATCCGGTTAAAGGTCTGTCGATTGCGGAAGTCGATGGTATTTTTTCTTCGACACGAAAATGTGGTTTTCCAGAGCCTATCACTCGCTGGGGTCAACTCGGCTTAACAGGCGATTGGGCGAGTAAAGATTTGCAGTTGTACGGCCGCAACTCGGTGTCAGGTACTTATGGCTACTTTAAAGAAGCGGGGCTGTGTGACGGTGACTTTAAGGCCAATGTAAACGAACAACCTGGCTCTGCTTCCGTTGTACAATCGGTTTCAACGTCGCTGAATGCAGTAGGCTACTCGGGTATCGGGTACGTCACCTCAGGCGTTCGCGCGGTACCGATTGCCCGTGGCGACAGTCACGAGTTTGTCTCAGCAACCCGTGAAAATGCTTTGGCGGGTAAATATCCTTTAGCTCGTTTCTTATATGTTTATGTGAATAAGCACCCGAACCAACCGTTAAGTAAAGCTGAAGCTGAGTTCGTAAAGATGATTTTGTCTCAGCAGGGACAAGCTATTGTCGACAAGGACGGTTATATTGCATTGCCCCGCGCTATCGTGGATGCTGAGCTTAAAAAATTAGGTTTGCATAACGCAGAATAAACAGTGTTATTCAGTTAAATAGCCAGCGCCCATGCGCTGGCTTAACACGTTAATAGGAAAGGTATGGACAGGCAAACAGAGCAGCAACTAAAAGCGAGTCAGGCGCGCTTATTAAAAGATAGGCTGGCACGTGTCGGTGTTACCACCGGTGGTGTTTTGGTGCTGGTTGCGCTGTTGCTTATATTTTTCTATTTGCTTTATGTCGTGCAACCGATTTTTGAATCCGCTTCGGTCAAGCCGATGCATAGCTTTGACATTAAAGCCAATGACCAAACTTTGGCTCTGGGAATGGAAGAACAGGCTGAAATTGGTTATCGCTTTGGCGCATCCGGCAAAGGTGAGTTTTTTGCCTTACAAGATAATACCTTTTCAGAACGTAAAATCGGCGATGTGATTGAACAACGTATGTTAGTGCCGCAAGGCAAAATTACTAGTTTCGCGCGCTCTTTACCGGTTAATCAGCAGTTTGTCTATGGGTTAGATAATGGGAAAGCCCTTATTGTGCAGCCCAAATTCAGCGTCACTTTTCCAGAGACGGCTCGTACACAGGGTACTCGTCAAGTCGAACGACTGATTATGCCGCGCTTTGAGGTACTCAATAATGAACAACCGTTGCAAGTCGATGAGCAGGGACGTCCACTTGAGCAGTTGGCTTATGCGACGGATGGCGAAGGTATGCTGATGGCGGCAGTCACTGGTGCTGATACGTTACTGATTACAAAGTTTGCAGCAGAACAAAACTTTTTGACAGGTGAGATATCACTCACACCTAAATATGAACAACGTAAAATGACCGCTTCGATACGAGATATTGCGGTTACGCCCGATTTAAATAAAGTTTTTGCACTGATTAATAACCGAATTGTGGTTTACTCAGTCAGCATGTCCGGTGCAGTGAGTGAAAGCCAAGTGATCACGCTTAACGGGCGGCAGTTTGGCCAGGCGCAATCATTACACTTGATGCCCGGTGCCGCCACCGTATTGGTCACCCATGAAAGTGGTGTTATCTCACAATGGTTTGAAGTGCCCACTGACGAAGGACGAACGTTTAAGTACATTCGCCAGTTTGATGCCGGCGGACAAATTGTTGACTTAGAAGTCGAGGACTATCGTCGTACATTTTATGCGGTGACCCACGATGGCAAGCTGAATGTATTTCATACGACGTCTGAGGCGGACCTCTATCATGAGGCTTTGCCTAACCGAGAAACACAAATGATCACGATCGATCCGCGTGCTAACCATCTCTTAGCTGAAGCCGGTAATGAGCTAACATTATTCAAATTGAGTAATGAACACCCGGAAGTGACGTGGAGCGGATTATGGGAACAGGTTTGGTATGAAGGTTATCCAGAGCCTTCGTATACCTGGCAGTCAACTTCGGGTTCGGACGACTTTGAGCCTAAATTTAGTTTAGTGCCGATCTCGTTTGGTACGATCAAAGCTGCACTCTATGCCATGTTGTTTGCCGTACCCATTGGTTTAGCGGCTGCAGTTTACACGGCTTACTTTATGTCGCCCTCAGTGCGTAAAGTGGTTAAACCGACTGTTGAGATTATGGAGGCACTACCGACGGTTATTCTAGGCTTCTTGGCGGGACTTTGGTTAGCACCGATTATTGAAGCTTATTTGCCCGGTGTGCTGGCGGTGATTATCTTAACACCGTTGTCTATTATTGGCTTCGCTGCACTTTGGCAGTTATTGCCGTCCCAATTGCGTAATACGTTAGGTGAGGGGCGTGCATCGTTAATTCTCGTGCCGCTTGTGTTATTCGTTGGCTGGTTATCCTTTTCAATGAGTCCGTGGGTTGAGGCCGTATTATTCGACGGCAATGTACGCGGCTATTTGACCAATGAGTTAGGCGTCACCTTTGATCAGCGAAACTCGTTGGTGGTAGGGATAGCCATGGGATTTGCGGTGATACCGACCATTTTTTCTATCGCAGAGGACGCCGTATTTAGTGTTCCTAAGCACTTGTCTAATGGTTCATTAGCGCTCGGTGCGACACCGTGGCAAACGCTGACTAAAGTCGTATTACTGACAGCAAGCCCCGGAATCTTCTCAGCGATAATGATGGGGCTCGGACGCGCTGTCGGTGAGACTATGATCGTACTTATGGCGACAGGTAACACACCGATTATGGATTGGAATATTTTCGAGGGTATGCGCACCTTATCAGCCAACATCGCGGTCGAGATGCCCGAATCCGAAGTGGGAAGTTCGCATTATCGCATTCTTTTCCTAGCCGCATTCGTGTTGTTCATCTTCACGTTTTTCTTTAACACCATCGCCGAGTTTGTCCGTCAACGGTTACGTGACAAATACAGTTCGATGTAGGGCTGACAGTTAGAGGTTACTCATGAAGCAATGGTTTAGAACTGGAAAGCCTTGGATTTGGTTGACGGCTGGCGCGGTGAGTGTGAGCTTGGTGGCGGTTATAGGCTTAGTGTTAATGATTGGTTGGCGTGGATTATCATTTTTTTGGCCGACAGCGATTCATCAAATGACCATCGAAACAGCATCGGGCGAGACACGCACGCTTATCGGCGAAATCTATGATAGCGAAGAAGTACCTATTGACCGTGTCCGGCAATCAGGTGTTGAGGTCGATGCGAGCGAAGGTGAACTGATTACACGTTACTTGATGAAAATCGGTAACCGCGAGTATGTGCCGTTGGACTTCACTTGGGTGGTCGAGCCAACTATTGTTGAAGATAAAACACCCACTGATATGGCGATCATTGAACGTACAAAAGACGGAAATTTCTATGGCCGTATCATTGCGATTGAGCAACAAGGTGAGCGAATCGCTGGGTATGAAGAAGCTGATTTCCGCGAGGTGTTATTCGATCGTGTTGAGCGCGCAGTCGAACTGCACGATGAGGGACAAGCGCTACAGGAAGATGAAATTGGCCGGATCAACTATCAGTTGAGCGAATTAGGCTTGGAGGAACGCCGCTTAAAACTTGAAGGACAATTAACTGAGCAGGCCTTGGCACGCCTTGAAGCGGAGCGAGAGCGGTTACAAGCGGAATACCAAACGTTAGAAAAAGCGTTGTTTGAGATTCGTGATCGAGCCGCACGGGATACGCTTATTGTCGAAGATTTTCGGGGCGAAGCGGTTGCTGTGCCGTTGTACCGCGTGTTGGATGTTAACTTCCCGAACGACATGCATTTACTTGCAAAGATCGGTCATTTTTTCCAACAAATTGGTAAGTTTGTCTCCGAGCCACCTCGTGAAGCGAACACCGAAGGCGGTGTTTTTCCGGCAATTTTTGGTACCGTATTCATGGTGCTGTTGATGTCGGTGATTGTTACGCCTTTTGGCGTCGTCGCGGCAGTCTATTTGCACGAATATGCAGGCAAAAATCCAGTGACCAAGCTGATTCGGATTGCCGTGATTAATCTCGCGGGTGTTCCGTCGATTGTTTATGGTGTTTTTGGTCTCGGCTTTTTCGTCTACATGGTCGGAGGTAGCATTGATCAAGTGTTTTACCCAGAAGCACTACCCAATCCAACCTTTGGTACGCCAGGCGTGCTGTGGTCTGCGATTACTTTAGCGATCTTAACCTTGCCAGTGGTGATTGTTTCGACGGAAGAAGGGCTTGCGCGTATTCCAAGTAGCTTACGTGAGGGCTCGTTGGCACTAGGTGCGACTAAATGGGAAACCATCTGGCGAATTATCGTACCTATGGCGTCTCCGGCAATAATGACCGGCCTTATTCTTGCGGTGGCTCGCGCGGCAGGCGAAGTGGCACCGTTGATGTTGGTTGGGGTGGTTAAATCTGCGCCAATGCTTCCGGTTGATGGCAACTTTCCTTACTTCCATCTAGATCGCAAATTTATGCACTTAGGGTTCCATATTTACGATGTCGGCTTCCAAAGTCCTAATGTAGAGGCTTCGCGCCCGTTAGTTTATGCGACATCGTTTTTACTGATTACTGTGATTGTTGGACTCAACCTCACGGCCATCGGTGTGCGCAATCACTTACGTGAGAAATACCGTGCACTTGAGCAATAATCACTTAGCAATAGAAGGGCAGCATTGATGATTTCGGTTAGTCCAAATAATGCCAGCGAAAAATTAGACTTGGCGAATTTAACAGACGATCAGCGCGCACTCGAAATTAAAAATTTGAGTCTATACTATGGAGAAGATCGTGCGTTGCACGATATCTCGATGAGTGTCCCTAAACACGGTGTCACTGCATTCATTGGTCCATCTGGCTGTGGTAAATCGACCTTACTGCGCTGCATCAACCGCATGAACGATCTGGTTGAGAGCTGCAAAGTTAAAGGCGATATTTTACTGCACGGTAAAAACATCTATGACAAGGGCGTGGATGTTGCTGCATTACGTCGCCGTATTGGTATGGTGTTCCAGCGACCAAACCCCTTCCCTAAATCGGTATACGAGAACGTGGTCTATGGTTTGCGTTTGCAAGGCATTAAAGATCGCCGTGTACTGGACGAAGCCGTCGAGCGCTCACTCAGAGGGGCGGCATTATGGGATGAGGTAAAAGACCGACTGAATGCGAGTGCCTTCAGTTTATCGGGTGGTCAGCAGCAGCGCTTGGTCATTGCTCGGTCGATCGCGATTGAGCCGGAAATTTTACTGTTAGATGAGCCGACCTCTGCGTTGGACCCTATTTCGACGTTGACGATTGAAGAGCTCATTACCGATTTAAAGCAAAAATATACCGTTGTGATTGTTACGCACAACATGCAGCAAGCGGCGCGTGTGTCTGACCAGACCGCATTTTTGTATATGGGTGAGCTCATTGAATATGCCAACACCGACACGTTGTTTACCACGCCCATGGAAAAACGTACGGAAGATTACATCACTGGACGGTACGGTTAAGGAGTACAGGCATGGATAAATTAAACATGGGTAAGCACATTTCCAATAAGTTTAACGAGGAATTGGAAGCCGTGCGTAACCGCGTATTGAGTATGGGTGGTTTGGTCGAGCAACAATTAAGCGACGCCATTACGGCGATTCAAACCGCTGATGTTGAATTAGCGGAAAAGGTCCTGAGTAATGACCACAAGGTCAATAAACTCGAAGTCCAAATTGACGAAGAGTGCGTGCACATTATTGCAAAACGTCAGCCTGCGGCCAGTGACTTACGGTTAGTTATTGCCATTATTAAGACGATTGCTGATTTAGAACGAATTGGTGACGAAGCAGAGCGCATCGCTAAAGTGGCGAAGGAAAGCTTCAGTAATGATCAACAGCAGTTGCTGGTCAGCTTAGAGAATTTAGGTCATCAAATTTTGACCATGCTACGTAAAGTACTCGACGCATTTGCCCGGATGGATCTTGATGCTGCTTATGAGGTACACCGCCAAGATGAGCAGGCAGACCGTCAGTATGAGGCACTGACACGTCAATTGATGACTTACATGATGGAAGACTCGCGCTCGATTCCTAAAATCATGAATGTGTTGTGGTCCGCGCGTTCGCTCGAGCGCATGGGCGACCGTTGCCAAAATATTGCCGAATACATCATCTTTTTCGTCAAAGGAAAAGATGTGCGCCATGTCTCGCCCGAGAGCATTGAGCGCACAGTCAAAGGTGACAGAGCCCCTTAGAACAGCTGCCGGGCGCGGATCGTGCCCGGAATTGCCTTCATTTTATCAAGCAATTCGGTGCCATTGTCGGTATCAATATCCATCACGACATAACCAACGTTTTCATCTGTTTGTAGGTACTGGCCCGCTACGTTAATCTCAAAATCACTCAAGATACTGTTGATCGCGTTCATCATACCGGGTTGGTTTTTGTGGATATGCAGTAAACGGCGAGCGGTTGCGTGCTGTGGTAAAGAAACTTCTGGGAAATTTACCGCCGACAGTGTTGAGCCGTTATCAGAGTAGTGCACCAGCTTACCGGCGACTTCGATACCAATATTTTCTTGTGCCTCAACGGTCGAGCCGCCAATATGCGGCGTTAGTAAGCAGTTTTCGATACCACATAACGGAGATTCAAAGAGGTCTTGGTTGCTTTGAGGCTCCACTGGGAATACGTCGATAGCGGCTCCGGCTAAATGACCGCTGGTTAACGCCTCAGCAAGTGCTTCGATATCGACGACGGTGCCGCGAGAAGCATTAATCAGCAAACTATTTGGTTTCATTTTAGCCAGCTGGGCAGAGCCTATCATCCAGCGGGTTGAAGGTGTTTCTGGCACGTGCAAAGTCACCACATCGGCTTTTGCGAGTAGATCATCGAGGCGTTTAATAGAACGCGCATTACCCATCGGTAGCTTGGTCTCGACATCGTAATAGATAACTTGCATACCGAGCTGCTCCGCTAATACGCTCAGTTGGCTACCGATATGACCGTAGCCAACGATACCGAGTATTTTGCCTCGCACCTCGTACGCATGGTTGGCCGACTTCAGCCAGCCTCCCTTATGCGCTTGCGCGTTTTTTTGCGGAATGCCACGCAACAACATAATGGTTTCGGCTAGCACCAATTCAGCGACGCTGCGTGTATTTGAAAACGGTGCATTGAATACGACTACACCGTGCTTTTGTGCGGCTTTTAAGTCGACTTGATTAGTACCAATACAAAAGCATCCAACCGCGATAAGCTTTTCAGCCGCAGCGAACACTTTCTCAGTTAACTGCGTGCGCGAGCGGATACCAATCATGTGTACGTCTTTGATTTTCTCGCACAACTCATCCTCATCGAGTGAGCCTTTGAGGATTTCGAGCTGGTCGTAGCCTTGTTGCTTAAGTAACTCGATGGCGCTGTCATGGACACCTTCGAGTAATAGTACTTTAATTTTGTCTTTTGCGAGTGATGTAACGGCCATTTAGTTTCCCCACGTCAGCTCTTTAACACCCTCTGAGGTTGCCAGTAAGGCAACATCGGCAGAACGGGCTGCAAATAGTCCGTTGGTGACAACACCGACTACATTGTTCAGTTGTTCTTCGAGTTCAACGGCATTTAGGATATCGAGGTTGTGCACATCAAGTATCCAGTTACCGTTGTCGGTGGTCACGCCTTGACGCCAAACAGGATCGCCGCCGAGCTTGACTATTTCACGCGCAACATAGGAACGTGCCATGGGAATCACCTCAACGGGCAACGGAAATGTACCCAGTCGACCGACTAATTTGCTTTCATCAGCGATGCAGACGAACTTTTTGGCAACCGCAGCGACGATTTTCTCACGTGTAAGTGCGGCACCACCGCCTTTAATCATTTGACCGTGTTCGTCAATTTCGTCAGCGCCATCAATATAAACAGGAACCTCGGGGGCGTTGTTCAGTTCGAAAACTTCAATGCCATGTTGTTTGAGCCGTTCGGTTGAGGCGTCGGAGCTTGAGACGGCGCCTTCGATATCGTCTTTGATCTTAGCCAATTCGTCGATAAAGAAGTTGACGGTGGAGCCGGTACCGACGCCCACGATAGCGCCTTTCTCGACATACTTAATGGCAGCTTGCGCGGCTTGTTGTTTTAGCTTATCAGAAGCGGACATAGCGGGGTTCCCATACAAATTGTTGTGATAGTTGATGGCACATCAGTATATCGATTTTGATGACTCATCGCTAAGAAAACTTAGGCTCGTGTTTAAAGGACCAATGTCGTGTCGGTGTGATCACTTCAGGTATCGCCACATCCCACGCTTGTATTGGTAATTGTTCAACATATTGCTCATCGTAGGCGATACCAATCGGTTGCAGTTGAGGTAGTTGACCGGCGCGCCAAGCGGCGAGTGTGCGGTCATAGTACCCACCGCCCATACCTAATCGGTTACCATACGAATCGAACCCAACCAACGGCATAAACATACAACCGATCTTGCTAAGTGGAACCACGTTGTCGACACGCAGCTGTGGCTCTTCTATACCATATCGGTTTTTAGTCAGTCGCGTATCGGGGGTTAACTTTAAAAATAGTAAATGGCCAGGGCTAAATGGATGTAAGACTGGCACCACGGTAGCCATGTTGGCTTGCCACAATGCCTCGATAGCCGGTGTCGTATTGAGCTCGTTGGCAAAACTTAAAAAAATGGCAGCGTATCCCGATGATTGTTGTGCGCGCTCTGCAACACGAGCGGCAACATCGTGGCTAGCTTGCCGTTGCATCGGTTCAGAAATAGCGGCTCGACGTGCTTTTAACTTGCGTCGCCATTCATCTCGGGTCATGCTTACTCCCATCTTTTTAACATGAAACAGAGCATACCTTATGAAAATGATAAAAACGATATGCCTTTTGTGTGGTTTTATCATCGCGTCCAGTGCACTGGCGCAACAAGGACCACCGAAAGCACCTGAGCGTGATCGCGGCGAAGGTCCTTATGAGCGCTTGATCTTGCGCGGAGCGACTTTAGTCACCGGCGAGGGTGCACCTCCTCGGGGACCTGTCGATATCGTGATCGAGAATGATCGGATCGTAAATATCGTCAGTGTCGGACATCCCGGTGTGCCCATTAAATCCGATGGGCGCCCCGAGGCGAGATCGGGTGATAAAGAGATGGACGTTAGTGGTCATTACATCTTACCCGGATTTGTTGATATGCACGCGCATATTGGAGGTTCAGCGGAGGGAATTCCGGCTGAATATGTACTCAAATTATGGCTGGCGCATGGCATTACCACCATCCGTGAGCCCGGTAGCTTTAATGGCTTAGACTGGGTGAAATGGCATCAGCAACGTGCAGCAGATAACCGTATTACTGCACCACGAATTGTACCGTATGTGGGTTTTGGCATGGGACGTGAAGCGCCCATTTATACGGCTGAGCAAGCCCGCGATTGGGTGCGTTATATTAAATCACAGGGCGCAGCAGGGATTAAGTTCTTTGGCGCTTCGCGGCGTGTCATGGAGGCAGCACTCGACGAGGCTAATAAGCAAGGTTTAGGTACCATGATGCATCACGCACAACTGAACGTGAAATCGATGAATGCACTGGATTCAGCGCGACTGGGCCTGACGTCGATGGAGCACTGGTATGGCTTACCCGAAGCATTATTTGAAGACCAAACGATTCAGAACTATCCGGCTGATTATAACTACAACGACGAACAGAATCGTTTTGAAGAGGCCGGGCGCCTCTGGAAACAAGCAGCGGAACCGGGGTCTGAAAAGTGGAATGCGGTGCGTGATGAGTTAATTGAACTCGATTTCACTATCGATCCGACGTTAACCATTTACGAGGCATCACGAGACTTAATGCGTGAGCGTCAAGCAGTATGGCACGAAGATTACACCTTACCGCGCTTATGGGATTTCTTTGAGCCAAGCCGCTATGCACACGGTTCCTATTGGTTTGATTGGACGACGGAAGATGAAATTGCCTGGAAGCATAATTACCAAAAATGGATGACCTTCTTAAATGATTTTCACAACCATGGTGGTCGACTCACGCTGGGTTCTGATGCGGGTTACATTTACAAGATTTACGGCTTTGGCTACATCCGAGAAATGGAGTTGCTGCAAGAGGCGGGGCTCAATCCGCTTGAAGTTATTTATGCGGCTTCTATGGGCGGTGCTGAAGCGCTCAATATGGATGATGATATCGGCAGTGTCGCGATTGGTAAAAAAGCGGACATGGTTATTGTAAAAGAGAATCCGTTAGCGAACTTTAAAGTGCTGTATGGTACAGGCCACTTTAAGCTTAATGAGGATAATCAGCCGATCCGTACGCAGGGCATTCGTTACACCATTAAGGACGGCATTGTTTTTGATGCGCAACAACTGCTCAAGGATGTGCGTGAGATAGTCGCCAAAGAAAAAGCCTCACGAGAATCGTGAGGCTTTAAGCAAACAAAAGGGTGGTTTCCCGGTGACGCCGCCATCTGACGGTAGCCCTTGAACCCATTGGTTCAAGGCGGGGAGCAAGTGGGATCCATCGTAGGCTTCCCGGTGCGTGCCGGGCTTGCTCATGACGGGCCAGTGATCCCCTTAAGTAAAAGCATCGGCTCAGGGACATACGTCTATTAGCGTACGACCCAGGAAACCCTAAACTGTTATCGCTGCGGGCCACGCTGAGCGCGCTGTTCGCTCATAGCTTGTTCAATCGTTGCCTGCAGCAATTGAATCTTTTCTTCGAGCTTCGCCGTTTTCGCGGCTTGCTCTTTCTGATCGTTCATCCACTCATGACACAAGTTTAGCGCTGTCATGACGGCAATTTGCTCAACATTGTGCAAATTCGTGCGTTCTTTTGTGTCATTGAGCCGTTCGTTCAACGCATCAGCCGCTTCTTGCAAAGCACTTTCTTGACCTACCGGACAGTTTACCCGATAGCTTCGGTCCAATAAAGTGATGTCCATTGTGCGACTCGTCATGATGCCGACTCCCTGCTACACATTGCGTTAAGTGCATGCTCAGCATGCGTTCTACTGCTTATTATGGCATGCCTTGGCAATGTTTGTCAGCTAGCGAATTGCAAAGCCGAGTGTTAGGATGACAACACCAGATTTTAAATAGAACGATATCTATGACAGCTCGATTTAACTATGATCGCATCTCATCACTGTATGCGCAACATGATGTGACGCCGCAGCCTGCCGAAGTACAAGGGATACTGGTTGGCCTCGTGGCAACAGGTACACAGCCCGATTCCCCCGATCTTGACGGGTTGCTCAGTGACCTCATTTACGACGGTCAACAATTACCTGCGGAGCTTGCCAAATTATTAAAGCAGCAGGCAACGGAAATTCAGCATGCTTTGGCTGACCGTGACCTCGGCTTTCAACTTTTATTGCCTGAAGATAACGCCCCATTGCAAGAGCGCTTAAATGCGTTAGCGGGCTGGGTGCAATCATTTTTGGTGGGCTTTGGAGTTAACCAAGCGAATATCGCGGCCACCAGCGGTGATTTGCGTGAAGCGCTCGATGACATGATCGAGATCGCCAAGTTGGAGTTTGAGGTTGATGACTCAGAAGAGTCCGAGCGCGCTTACTTTGAAATCGTCGAATATTTACGTGTATCGGCGATGATGTGTTTTACAGAACTCGGTGCACGTGAGCTAGCTCAATCTAAACCCGATTCAAAAACGTTACATTAAGTACAGACTTCATAGGAGCGGCTATGCAACCGGTTATTCCTCAAGATGAGTTTTTACAGCGTCGTGAACGAGTACTATCTCGTATGCCTCAAAACACCGTCGCAATTGTATCCGGACACAGTGAGCTGACTCGCAGTAACGATACAGAGTACCCATTTCGGCAGAATAGTTACTTTCATTATCTGACCGGGTTTAATGAGCCGGATGTCGTATTGGTACTGACTAAAATTGAGGGACAGCCAAGAAGTCTTCTATTTTGTCAAAATAAAGATCCTGAGTCCGAGGTCTGGCATGGGCTTCGGTTAGGCTTCCATAACGCAGTGCATGCGCTGGCAGTCGACGAGGGGCGAGATATTGATAGCTTTGAGGATGATATCAGCGAGCTACTCAATGGCGCGAGCAGTGTGCTTGTCTTGATGGGCGAAGACAGCGTGCTTGAAGCGCAAGTGCGCGATGCGATTGATTTTCTTCGTGCCAATGAGCGAAAAGGGTATGTTGCTCCACACCGTATTGAGGATTTACGTCCGACATTGGATGCCATGCGGCAATTTAAGTCAACGCAGGAGCTTGCGGTGATGCGCGAAGCAGCGCGTATTAGTAGTGATGCGTTTAAGCGCATCATGAAGTTCTGCAAACCCGGCGCCATGGAATACCAACTTGAAGCGGAATTGCAGCATGAATTCGCGATGCAAGGCGCGCCAGCACCTGCTTATGGCATTATCTGTGGCGGTGGTGCCAATGCTTGCATTTTGCACTACACCGACAACCGTGACGTGTTGCACGATGGTGACCTAGTGCTGGTTGATGCGGGGGCGGAATACCAAGGCTACGCAGCGGATATTACACGTACGTTTCCGATTAACGGTCGCTTCTCTGAAGAGCAAGCGATGATCTACAACATCGTGTTAAAAGCACAACAGGCGGCATTTGAACACATTAAGCCTGGTGACACACTCAAGGCGGCCACCGAAGCGGCGGCAAAAGTGATTAATGATGAGCTGACTTTGTTGGAAATATTGTCAGGTGATGCCGAAGAGAACTTTGCCAACAATCGTTGGAAGAAATTCTTTATTCATGGGCTAGGCCACTGGCTCGGGTTAGACGTTCACGATGTGGGGCGCTATAAGTCGACCGATGGCGAGCCGCTCACATTTCAACCGGGTATGGTGTTGACCGTTGAACCTGGCATATATATTTCACGCGAGTCGGGCGTCGATGAACGCTGGCGCGGTATCGGCGTGCGAATAGAAGACGATTTAGTTGTGACTGAGGACGGCTTTGAAAACATGACTCAAGCTGTGCCGAAAACTATTGAAGAGATAGAGTCTTGGATGCAAAACAATTAACAGCTGATGTTGTCATTGCTGGCGGTAGTTTGGTCGGCGCTCTAACTGGCGTGATGCTGGCGCGACAACGTCCAGATTGGCAGATCTTAGTATGCGAACCTCGCTTAGAAGGGCCACCGAACGATAAGCGTATTATTGCTTTGGCGGCTGCTTCGGCTGCGCGATTACAGCGGCTTGGCGTATTGGGCGAGCTGACTGATGCGACGCCTATTCGACATATTCATATCAGCGATAAAGGCTACTTAGGCGCGACAGAAATCCATGCAGAGCAAGAGCAAGTGGATGCATTAGGCTATGTAGTGTCCGCGGCAGAGCTGGTTAATCGCTTCTACTTAGCCTGTCAGCAACTGGACAATGTCACCTGGTTAGCGGGGGAGTCAGTTGAACAGCTGCATCACGAGACCGACAAAGTGCAGGTTGAAACCGTGAGTGGCGCAGTCATCGATACTCAGCTCGTGATTGGCGCGGACGGGCAAAACTCAAAGATCCGCTCGCTCTGTCGGTTGCCCTGGCAAGTTGAGGATTACCAACAAATTGGCTGTATCAGCACCGTTAAACTCGATCGTGATTTGCAAGGTTGGGCTTACGAACGCTTTACCGAGTTTGGTCCCATGGCTCTCCTGCCCATGGCAAACCAACAGGCATCACTTGTGTGGACCTTCAATCCGGAACAGGCCGAAACCGCGAAACAATGGAGTAGCGCGGAGTTTTTGACACGCTGTCAGCGTGCGTTTGGCTATCGGGCAGGGCGCCTGACAGCCCGTTCAGAGCCGGTGTTCTATCCGCTTCAGCTTAAAAAGGCCTTGCGCTCGACCTATCATCGAACGGTGATTATCGGCAATGCATCGCACGCGCTGCACCCGATCGCCGGTCAGGGCTTTAATCTTGGCTTACGCGACGTGGAGTGCCTTGTACAGGAACTTTCAGCAGTGCTAGACCCGGGAACATTTGCCGTGCTTGATGCTTATCAGCAGTCACGCACAAGGGATTATGACGCTATCATTAACTTGACGGACGGCCTAGTGCGGGGGTTTTCAAATACTAACCGTTTAATGGTGGTGCCACGCAATTTAGCCTTAATGACGTTACAGCACTGCGCACCGCTGCGTAGTCGCTTTGCACGACTGACCATGGGAATGAAGTCATGAATTACGATGTTATTGTGATTGGCGGCGGCATGATCGGCCTCACTATGGCACTCGGCCTAAAGCAACAAGGTCGCTCGGTGATGGTGATTGAACAGCATGAACAGCCGGCATTACCCAATGAGTTAGAATTGCGTGTTAGCGCACTTAATCATCGCAGCCGAGCCTTGCTCGATGAGTTAGGTGTCTGGCCGTTGGTCAGTGACTTTCGTATCGGCCCCTACACCGATATGCATGTATGGGATAAAGACAGCCCGGCCGACATTCATTTTTCCGCGACCGAAGCCAATGCAGATGACTTAGGCGCGATTACTGAAAACCGTGTACTCGAACATTTTTTGTGGCAACGCGCAGAAGCCGCCGGTGTTGTGATTACGAAAACCGCACAATGGCGCTTGCGTGATTGCGGCAGTGCACAGCAGGCGGCAGAAATTGAGTACGGAGAGCAACAACGCGCGCAAGCCCAATTGATTATTGGCGCCGACGGCGGGCGCTCGCGACTGCGCCAACAAGCCGGTTTAACGGTACGGTTTTGGGATTACGAGCAAGTGGGTGTGGTCGCGAACCTGCGGATGGAGAAACCGCACAACGGTGTTGCGCGCCAAGTGTTCTTACCCACCGGGCCTTTGGCCTTATTGCCAACCCCGGACACTGATGTCGTATCTATCGTTTGGAGTATGGATAGCTCACTGGCGCAGGCTCGCTTAGCCAATAAGTCCCAGCTGGCGCCGTTTGTAACGGCCGAAAGTGGACGTTGCTTAGGTGAAGCTGAGCTGATTTCCGATGTAAAAGGCTTTCCTCTGCGTATGCAATATGCACAACAGTGGCACGCGCAACGCGTTGTATTGGTAGGCGATGCCGCGCACACCATTCATCCCCTGGCGGGACAAGGTGCTAATTTAGGGTTTGCGGATTGCGTTTGCCTATTGGAGAACCTACAGCAGCGTGAGTTAGCGGATCTGAGTAGCCTGACTCGTAGCCTAGGGCGTTATCAACGCGAACGTAAAGCCGATACGCAAACGATGATTGCAGCGATGGAGCTGTTCAAACGAGGCTTCGGCACGTCTAATCCGTGGATAAAGGCGGTTCGTTCGCTGGGACTCCTTGCCGCAGAGCGTATTACGCCAGTTAAACAAAAATTGGCAGAAGTTGCGCTCGGTCGCTAAGCGCGCGGTTAAATACGTGCGCTTAGGTATTCGGCAAGCTGTTTTGCTGCGGATGACGCACGACTATCTAAGCGTAATACGATATTAATATCGCCTGGCGAAGGTAAGCGTTCCTTCAACTGTGGACTACTGATTAAGCTTTGGCTATCCGGAATGGTACTTTTGGCGAGCACCGTAACACCTAAGTTACTATTTAGGGCGGCGGTTAAGCCGGAGTAGTCTGAGTTGGTATAGCTAATGCGATAATCAATACGTGCACGCTGCAACGCTTGTTCGGCCCGTTTACGATAGATACAGCCCTCCGGTGCAACAACCAATGGTAGCGGGCGTTGCTCAAATGCAGCGGGTGTGCCCACCCAGACTAAGGCATCATTTTGTAGCAGCATGTCATTGGGGTTACGTTGTTCTCTGAGCGCCAAAATCATATCAAAACGTTCACCTAAGCCCGCGAAGAGATCCTTGCTTAATGCCGAGGTGACCTGCAATGCGATTTGTGGATAAACCTGCGCGAACTGACCCAGCACGTTGGGTAACAAGCTCGAAGCGAATTCGCTGGTAATTCCCAGCCGGATATCACCGGATACCGCCTGTGGCTGAAACTGCGCGAGCAGTTGCTCATGTAAACTAATAATCCGTTGCGCATAATCGTAAACGCGCTCGCCATCGGGGGTGAGCGATAACCGTTGCCCTTGGCGCTGCAATAATTCAGCCCCTAATTGTTGCTCCAGTTTTTTGATTTGGATCGAGATAGCCGGTTGTGAGCGACCTAAACGTTCGCCGGCAGCGGTAATACCGCCAAACTCAATCACTGCAACGAAACTTCGCAGGGCATCCGTAGATAAATGTTTCATAAATTAAATGGTTAAATAGTTAACGTTTCGGGTATTTAAAAAATAAATGCAATTATAAGCATTATTGATTTTAAACTTAAGTGCAAGACGCCTATAATTTGCGCCCATATTACTGGCTAAATTTAAAGCAAAAGGATGTCTTATGGGCAGCAGAACTCCGCTCTATGATGCGCACGTCGAAGCCGGCGCAAAAATGGTCGATTTTCACGGTTGGGATATGCCGTTGAACTATGGCTCACAAATTGAAGAGCACCACGCCGTTCGCCGTTCTTGCGGCATGTTCGACGTATCGCACATGACCATTGTTGATGTAGCGGGGCAGCAAGCCCAAGCGTTCTTACGCTACTTGTTAGTCAACGACGTTGCTAAATTAAAAACCGAAGGTAAAGCGCAGTACACCAGCATGCTCAACGAGCAGGGTGGCGTAATTGATGACCTCATCGTTTATCATTTTAGCGACACCTCATACCGTTTGGTGGTTAACTCAGCCACCCGCGAACGTGACCTAGGTTGGATCGAAAAAGTCGCGGCTGATTTTGATGTCACCATTAACGAGCGTGACGACATGGCGATGATCGCTGTGCAAGGCCCCGAGTCAGAAGCTAAGTTAAACGCCGTGTTGAGCAACGAAGACTTCGCAACCATCGAAGGCATGAAGCCTTTCTTAGGTAAGCAAGTGGGCGATTTATTTATCGCTACCACTGGCTACACGGGCGAAAAAGGTTACGAAATTATTGTGCCAGCCGAGCAAGTTAATGATTTGTGGAAGCAACTACTCGCTGCTGACGTAGCCCCCTGTGGTTTAGGTGCGCGCGATACATTGCGTTTAGAAGCCGGTATGAACCTTTACGGACAAGACACGGATGAGTCGGTCACCCCACTTGAGTCAAATATGGGCTGGAGTGTTGCATTTGAACCGACTGACCGCGACTTTATTGGCCGCCAAGCGCTTGAACAACAAAAACAAGCCGGTCACCACAAACTGGTTGGCTTGGTGATGGAAGACAAAGGCGTCTTGCGCCACGGTCTGAAAGTGATCGTTGATGGTGGCGAGGGTGTCATCACTTCTGGTACATTCTCACCATCACTTGGTTTTTCAATCGCAATGGCACGCGTGCCTGCGAACGTGGGTGATACCGCACAAGTTGAGATGCGCAAAAAACAGGTCACTGTGAAGGTTGTTAAACCTGCATTCGTGCGAAACGGTCAATCTGTTTTATAATAGCGTCAGAATTTAGTTAAATAGTCAGACAACCTGCCAGCGGCAGTTGGATTGAGAAGGATAGAGTTATGAGCAACATTCCAGCGGATCTTAAATATGCGTCAACTCACGAGTGGGTACGTGATGAAGGCGATGGCACTTTCACTATCGGTATCACCGAGCACGCGCAAGACCTTTTGGGCGACATGGTGTTTGTTGAGTTACCTGAAGTGGGTGACAAAGTGTCAGTCGGCGATGACGTAGCGGTTGCGGAGTCTGTTAAAGCAGCTTCAGACATCTACGCACCGATTAGCGGTGAAGTTATCGCGATTAATGAAGATCTTGAAGACGCGCCAGAAAACGTCAACAACGACCCGTATGGTGACGGTTGGTTGTTCCGCATTAAAGCGGAAGACAGCGGTGAGCTAGGTAACTTGCTCGACGCCGACGCGTATGAAGCGTCTATCGACGAAGATTAAGCGTTAATGTAACGCCACAAGGAAAGTGATGGACCCCGGCATGCTCCGGGGTTCCGTGTTTTTTTGCACTGTTCGATTCCCAATTTGTACGAGGCCGAGGTAAATGACCAGTACTACCCTTACGCAGTTAGAACATCACGATGAATTTATTGGCCGTCATATCGGTCCGAGTCATGATGAGCAGCAAGCCATGCTCAAAGAGCTTGGCGTAGATACTTTAGAAGCGTTGACCAGAGATACGGTTCCAGGCTCTATTTTACGCGACCCTTTTTTAAAAGTCGGCGAGCCTAAAACTGAGCGTGAAGCATTGGCTGAACTCAAAGCCATTGCGAAAAAGAACCAGATCTTTACCTCGTACATTGGTATGGGCTACTACGATACGGTAACGCCTAACGTTATTTTACGTAACGTATTAGAAAACCCAGGTTGGTATACTGCATACACGCCTTACCAGCCCGAAATCGCACAAGGTCGTTTGGAAGCCTTATTGAACTTCCAACAAATGACCATGGATCTAACCGGTTTGGATCTTGCGAGTGCCTCATTGCTTGATGAAGCAACGGCAGCTGCCGAAGCAATGGCGATGGCGAAGCGGGTATCGAAAAACAAAAAATCAAACGCGTTTTACATTGCGGACAACGTGTACACGCAAACCATCGACGTGGTTAAAACACGTGCTGAATACTTCGGCTTTGACATTATTGTCGGCCCGGCGCGTGAAGCATCTGACCACGATGTGTTTGGTGCGCTATTACAGTACCCCGACAAAACCGGCGAACTGCACAACATTGAACAGCTGATTGGCGAGCTACAAGAGAAGAAAGCGATTGTTTCGGTGGCTTCCGATCTGATGAGCTTGTTGATGCTGAAATCTCCGGGCGAAATGGGTGCGGATATCGTATTTGGTAACGCACAACGCTTTGGTGTACCAATGGGCTATGGCGGTCCACACGCTGCATTCTTTGCAACTCGTGATAAGTTCAAACGTTCATTGCCCGGTCGTATCATTGGTGTGTCTAAAGACTCACGTGGTCGCCCTGCGTTGCGTATGGCAATGCAAACCCGCGAACAGCACATCCGTCGCGAGAAGGCTAACTCGAACATCTGTACCGCGCAGGTATTACTGGCCAACATGGCGTCGTTTTATGCGGTGTACCATGGGCCACAAGGTTTGCGTCGCATTGCTAACCGTATCCATCGATTAACTGATATCGTAGCCTTGGGTATGCAGGATAAAGGCGTTCAAATCAGCAACGCGCATTGGTTTGATACGCTGACTTTTGAGATGAAAGAGAACGCGACCGACGTATTGGCGCGCGCTAAAGCGGCTGGCATTAACCTGCGTAATGACGGTGAAGCCGTGTTTGGTATCAGCATGGATGAAGCCAAAACACGTGCAGACGTTGAAGTATTATTTAACGTCTTGTTCGGTGATGACCATGGTCTGGATGTTGAAGTCCTCGATAGCCGCGTAGCGAGCAAAGAAGTCGAATCAATTCCAGCGCAATTGGTACGCGAATCGGACTACCTAACGCACCCAGTATTTAACGAGTATCACTCAGAAACCGAGATGCTGCGTTACATCAAAAAGCTGGAAAACAAAGATTTAGCATTGAACCACTCAATGATCTCATTGGGTTCATGCACCATGAAGCTGAACGCCACCGCTGAAATGATTCCAGTGACTTGGCCTGAGTTTGCTCAGTTGCACCCATTCTGCCCTGTCGAGCAAGCGCAAGGCTACGCAGAAATGATTTCGTCATTGTCTGAGTGGTTGGTTGATATCACCGGTTACGATGCGCTTTCAATGCAGCCGAACTCAGGTGCTCAGGGTGAATATGCCGGCTTATTGGCAATCCAGAAATACCACGAAAGCCGCGGCGAAGGTCACCGTAATATCTGCTTGATCCCAAGCTCAGCGCACGGTACTAACCCGGCTTCAGCACAGATGATGAACATGAAAGTGGTCGTGGTTGATTGCGATAAAAACGGTAACGTGGACATGGCAGACCTGAAAGCTAAAGCCGAAGAGGCGGGCGACCACCTGTCATGCATCATGGTGACCTACCCATCGACACACGGTGTGTATGAAGAAGGCATCCGTGAAATTTGTGAGCTGGTACACGAGTTTGGTGGCCAAGTTTACATGGACGGTGCCAACATGAACGCGCAGGTGGGTGTTACTTCTCCAGGCTACATTGGCTCGGATGTATCGCACTTAAACCTACATAAGACCTTCTGCATCCCACACGGTGGTGGTGGTCCAGGTATGGGTCCGATCGGCGTGAAAGAGCACTTAAAGCCGTTCTTGCCAAACCACAGCATCATTAACTTGAAGACCACTGAGTTGGGTAATGGCGCGGTATCAGCAGCACCTTATGGTAGCGCAAGCATTTTGCCTATTTCGTGGATGTACATCGCGATGATGGGCGGTCGTGGCTTACGTGAAGCGTCAGAAACTGCGATTCTGAATGCTAACTACGTTGCCGAGAAACTCAGCAAGCACTTCAAGATCTTGTACCGTGGCCGTAACAACCGTGTCGCGCACGAGTGCATTATCGACTTGCGTCAAATGAAAGAAGATGCCGGTATCGCCGAGATTGACGTGGCGAAGCGCTTGCAGGATTACGGCTTCCACTCACCAACGATGAGCTTCCCAGTTGCGGGCACCATCATGGTTGAGCCAACGGAATCTGAATCTAAAGCAGAACTCGATCGCTTTATTGAAGCGTTGTTTTGCATCAAGCAAGAAGCTGACAAAATCGCCGCAGGCGAGTGGCCGCAAGACAACAACCCGTTGGTTAACGCACCACACACGCTTGCCGACATCACCGATGCTGAGTGGGACCGTCCCTACGACCGTCACACCGCAACTTATCCGGTTGAAGCGGTAAGCTACGACAAGTTCTGGCCAACCGTAAATCGTATTGATGACGTATATGGCGACCGTAACCTGATGTGCTCGTGCCCGAGTATTGACGAGTATCGGTAAGTTGATGGGTTAGTTGTGCAGAGTAATTAAGTCTGCGACTGTAATTAACTTTGCGACTGAAGTATTCAGTTCGATAAAACGAAAACCCGCTATTAAGCGGGTTTTTTCCAATATTGAAAATACAAACTTCAAACAACGACTTTCAATAGGGTTAAGGCGCAGTCTATATAAAGTAGAAAATTTCGGTGCAAGTCACTCTATACAGCCAAAATCTATAGAAAGGCATTGTAGTGGCAGACTAAACCCGAACACTCTTTTAAGTGGTAGTATTACCCTTAACGAAGAGGTGTTCAATGGCAAGAAGACAACGTCGATCATTTAGTCCTGAGTTCAGGTATGAGGCCGCTAATTTAGTGGCTGAGCAAGGCTACAGCTATGCGGAAGCAGGCCGGGCTGTTGATGTACATGAAAATACGATTAGAAATTGGGTTCAACAGCTAGAAAGTGAACAAAGCGGTCAAACGCCTAAGTCCAGGGCGATGACTGCGGAGCAGCAACGAATACAGGAGCTTGAAGCTCGCGTGAATCGGTTAGAGCGGGAAAAATCGATTCTAAAAAAGGCTACCGCTCTCTTAATGTCCGACGACCTGAAATCTACGCGCTGATAGACCGGTTGAGGGAGCATGAAACGACTGAGTTGGTCTGCTCAGCGCTGGGTGTAGGTGTTAGCAGCTTTTATGAGCGTCGAAAGCGACGTCAACAAATAGAAACTAAGCGGCGACTGCTGCGGGCTCGTATAAAACGCTTATTCATAAAGTCCCGAAATTCGGCGGGGACCCGGACTCTCGTCGATATGCTGAAACACGAAGGCGTTATCATGGGACGCTTTAAAGTTGGCCGTTTGATGAAAGAGCAAGGCTTAACGAGTAAGCAGCCAGGCCCTCATGCCTATAGGATCGCTAATGTTGAGAGACCGGATATCCCGAATAAACTCAACCGTGAGTTTGATGTAGAAGCTCCGAATAGAGTCTGGTGTGGTGATATAACCTATATCTGGACTGGCTCGGGCTGGCATTATGCTGCCGTCGTTATTGACCTGTTTACCCGTCGGGTTGTTGGCTGGTCGATGTCGCCTCGCCCTGACGCAGAGCTTGCTGCACGTGCACTGGATATGGCTTATGAAATGCGCGGTAAACCCGAGGGTGTGATGTTCCATAGTGATCAAGGTACTCAGTATGGAGCGCGAAAGTTCAGGCAAAGGTTATGGCGTTACCAGATAACTCAAAGCATGAGTCGGCGCGGAAACTGTTGGGACAATAGTCCAATGGAGCGAGTATTTAGAAGTTTAAAGTCTGAGTGGATGCCGGCAACCGGTTACCGTTCAGCAATTGAAGCAAAACGAGATGTCAGTTACTTCCTAATGAATTATTACAACTGGGAGCGACCGCATCAATTTAATGATGGTCTACCACCGGCAAAAGCAGAGAAATTAGCTAAAAAGGTGTCCGGGTTTTGTTGACCACTACAATACAAAAAAGCAGTTGAGATTCATGGTTAAATTATTTGTTGAAGCCCCGGAATAAAAGGGCATACCATTACGAGGTGATTAGTGAATTGGAGCAGCTTCAAATCATGTCTGGAGCTGCTAGCTTCAGAGTCTATTTAGCAGACGATGAGAATAGCGAGTAAACTTTCACACCAGTAATAAAATCCACCAATGCCTTGTCACGCACTCTATGTTGACTCTTAGGGATATTTATAGTTGAATCAGACACATGCCTACAGAGGCGAGCGGACGCCCTTATTGCTCGGTTGTCTCATTGATTGATGGCCGAGTTGGGACGTTAGCGGATAAAGCATCTGGCTAATGTATGTAGTGACTATCTTTTATGTGGGTAGCGTCCGTGGAAGAACCCAGCGAGAGCTGGGTTTTTTTCTAAGGAGGGACTTGTTGTGGGATTGCATGAAAAGATTACGCGGTACATTGAGCAGGAAGCTGAGAAGTTGTCACTGAGACACCACGCTTACCACAACGCCTTACACATTGAAAACTCAAGAAAGCGTGAACGTTCCTCGTCACCTTCAAACCTTAAGTCCGTTACAAAACCTCCGCACTGGTCAGAAAATAAGAGGTTTGATCCCTTTTATGTAAAAAAACACGCTAAAACGATAGCCCATTCTATTACCAAGAAAATTGAATCTGGAAGTTATAAGCCATTTAAACCGTCTAGCAATTATGTCGCAAAGTCATCTGGGGGCTACAGAGAAGTAGCTATGTACGAGATTCCAGACGCAGCGATATCAACTTTTTTCTATCATCGACTGTTATCTAAAAATAAGCATCGATTTAGCTCATTTTCATATGCTTACCGAGATGACCGAAATGTACACTTTGCTATTCAAGATATTGCGGTGGAATTATCTCAGAATTCTAGGTTATTCGTGGCTGAATTCGATTTTTCGAAGTTTTTCGATACGATTTCACATAAATATTTGTTTAAGCAGTTTGACCAAAATGGCTTCTTTATAAGCGAAGAGGAGCGCTCGGTAATTAAAGCGTTCTTGGAAGGGCGTGAAAAAGGCATACCCCAAGGAACTTCCATATCACTTTTCTTGGCGAATTTAGCATGCTGGAAACTGGATAAGCAGTTAGAGAAAGAAGGGTTACAGTTTGCGAGGTACGCTGACGACACTATCATATGGTCGCAGGACTATTCCAAAATTACAAAAGCTTTGCATATCATGAGCAGTTTTTCGAAGGAAGTAGGTGTTGCAATAAACACCGAGAAGTCTGAAGGGATTAGTATTCTGCGTCCTGATGGTATGAAATCAGAATTTTATAAAAGTAAAGATAAGGTCGAATTCTTAGGTTACTCAATTTCTATAGATAAAGTCTCAATTAAATCCTCTGCCGTAGACAAAATAAAACGTGAAATATCTTATATCCTGTATAAGCACCTGATTCAACCGCTTAAAGATAAACCTCTGAAAGCCTTAAAAATACCAGCGAATGATATAGATGAGGCCTTGCTTAGTGCTATCTGTGAAATACGCCGCTACATGTATGGCAATCTATCGGAAAATATGATTTCAGCTTATTTGAGCGGGCGCAGCAACCGGATATTTTTTAAAGGAATTATGAGCTTTTACCCATTGATAAATGATGAAGCTCAAATGAAGTCACTGGACGGCTGGTTGGTCAACGCAATTTTTAAAGCTGTGCAATATCGCGGGTCTCTTCTAAAATCCCACCGTCAGCCTAGAAGCCATATTTTTCCATTCAACGCTTCACGAAAGGAGCTTTTGATAGGTTGTAACTCGGAACGCGTAAAGGGAATGAGACTTCTAAAGCACCCAAGTTTTTTGACAATGTTTAAAGCAATGCAAAGGGGGTTGGTTGAAGTCGGTATCACAGGAGTGACTGATCCCAACGCAAACGCGTACAACTACTCGTAGTAAGTTTTACATACTTATTGGTGAAAGCTCAGGCTGCTGCTTCTTTTATTCTCATTAGTGGAGAGCATCCATTTTTCGTCACCAGTCGCAAAAAGCGAACCTCCGGGTTCACTTTTTTATGCCTGACGCAGAGCTTTGCATAAACCTTACCGAGCCTTTACAGAAGCGGTTGGCGGAATCGCGTATGCTACGCGCGGCTCAATTAAGCGGAGATAGTAATGAAATACGTATGGCTTGGTATGGTGTCGCTATTGATGTCGGCGTGTAGTTCTATTCCAACGCATAGCCCAGCGCATTTGGTGGGTCAGGTAGAGACTGGTAAGGCGTCTTATTATGCGATGAAGTATCAATTTCGCACGACCGCCAGTGGCGAGCGTTACAGCCTATGTAGCGTCAATTACCTTGGCCGGTTTTCCGGCAATTATCCTGGCCGGTTGAT